>Ga0116124_1002056_pt1 | contig 13199 bp, 15 predicted proteins | sample June2015DPH_13_1_2_FD_89728 | JGI IMG/M metagenome (GOLD analysis project Ga0116124, IMG submission 89728) | Peatland microbial communities from SPRUCE experiment site at the Marcell Experimental Forest, Minnesota, USA - June2015DPH_13_150 | ecosystem: Environmental > Terrestrial > Soil >... | reverse complement strand
TGTGAATCTCGGTACTGCGCTTCCTATGCCAATTGGCCAGACCAACACTGTCGCGGTCACGGTTGAGGACATCGTGAACAGCACAGTACAGTTAACTTTCGTTGGGCTTCGGTTTGAATGGGACCTCCCGAACAATTTCTTCATTGGAGGCAACAGCGAGAAGGGTGCAGTTCTTACGGCTGGCGAGCAAATCACGTATTCGATACCTGTTATAGTTCCTGCCAACGTTACGCCGGGCGCCCACAGGCTCAGTACCTACGTCACTTACCGTATGCTGAATCAGAATAATTCGACAGGCGTCGAAGCTGGGTGGTGGGTGGCGGACATACAATTTGCCTACTCTCAAACTCAGCAAAGCCAAACTGCAACGGTGACTGGACCGCAGCAAAGTTTCAGCGCTGAAACCATTGGGGTATTAGTAGCTGTGGTTGCAATAGGGCTATTTCTGGAACGTGGCCGGATCAAACGTCTCATTGGGAAATTCCGAGCGACGAGCCCCGCCCCAGCGCAACCTGAGGGCGAGCCCCCTGTCGGCGAGAAACCTCCCGTAACTGAAAACCCCCCTGTAGTCGAGAAGAAAGAGGAAGATCTCTAGAACCCCGAGGAAAGGACCCGAGGGTTTCCTCGCAATGAACGGAATTCTAGGATTGAACAAAACAGAAACACTGTTACTTTCGTTCGCTGCGTTGTTGCTGCTCTCGTCCCTCGGTCTAACCCTGCACCCTGTCATAGGACAAACACCGTTCGATTTGAGTTGGACATTCAATTACAGCCCGCTTGTCTCCGGGGCCGCCAATTCGCTTCACCTACGCATCCTCAACACTGCGCTTGCCCCAGTTCGACTGCTATCAGTTGGAATTAGATTTCCATGGATGCAGAGTGGCATGTATCTTTCATCAGGAATTCCTCAAACGGGGATAGATGTCGCTCCAGGAGAGGAAGTTCAGTATACGATTCCTTTTCAGATTCCCGCAGATACTTTGACGGGAAGGTACGTGATGGAAACGCTTTTGCAATATGAGATATTTCAGACCACTCAGTATGGCGGGCCTGAACCAATCGTGTACGTACTTGATGTGGTCGTGTTAGGCCGAACAAGCTCATATTCACTAGGTTTTGATCTCTCCGACGGCCGCATTTATTCCGCCGTCGCTATCTTCACCCTCATTGGATGGTATTTGCCGAAGAGGTTACGAGTGAAGGCGAAGATCTGAAGATGCGGCTCAAGCTACGGGACTTCCTTGCCTTATCCGCCGTCGCTTACCTCCTCAGTGTATCAGCTAAGATTCTTTATCCAGGATTCTACACCGACATTCTTTCTATCTACTACCGGAACGTTATTCCGACCAACAATGGGATCCCATATCACGACTATTACTTAGAATATCCAGCCATCCCAGCAATCCTGATCTGGGTCAGTGGCCATGCCCCCACCGCCGAATATTACATGGCAACCATGGCCTTTCTAATGTTCTTCTTCGTTATCGCCGCTGTGTACTTCCTCTACCGAACCTGCACCGAGTTTGGATTGGACCGCGGGAGAATCATTCCGTTCTTCATCATGGCCCCATCCTTCCTCGTCATGGCCTTCTTTAATTGGGACATTCTTGCCGTTTGTTTCGTAAGTGCCGCAATTTACTGCGCGCTCAAGAAGAAATCTCGACTTACGGGGTTATGTTTGGGCTTGGGATTCGCAGCAAAGAACTACCCTCTGCTACTTCTTCCGGCTTTTCTGAAAGAGGAACAATCGTGGAATGATCGTTTCGAGATGCTTCTTACCACAGTCTTGGGTGGGCTAATTCCCAACTTGCCTTTCATTTTCATAGACTTTCCTTCATGGCTAAACGCATTATTGTCCAGAAAGGTCGTTTACGTTGAAGATAGCATCTGGATGGTGATACGTTACTACCGATTGATTAATCAAGATTGGTTAGTGAACGTGGTAGTATGGTCGCTCATAGTTCTTGGGATTCTGCACATTACCTTCTCCAGAAAATCCCTGCTTCTGAAAGTGTGGGTCATCATAGCTGTCACCGTACTCATTTTTCCTTCTTACCCCCCCCAGTATGATTTATGGCTGCTTCCACTTTTCGTCCTAAACCCAGTCTTTGCTCTCATACCGTTCCTAGCGTACGATTTTCTCAACTCAACCATTATTCTTTCGTGGTTCACTATCGATAATCCATTCCAGCCTTGGGGACCGATTTGGGACATAAGCCTGATAAGAATAGGAATACTCGCGCTGTTTCTCTTATGGGCAATCTTCCGAAGTCCTGATAGCATCAATCGTCATTGAGGAATTTGCGGTCGAGGGTTAGCCAATATGTGTCACATGAGCTGCATCATATTTGCCGCAAAGCACTTGAACCGAGAGGAAGTCGCCGGCAAGCGACTTATCGAAGTAGGTTCTTATGATGTCAACGGAAGCGTTAGACCGCTGCTGTCTCACTGGAAACCCGCGGAGTACCTCGGCGTTGACATCAAAAATGGACCAGGGGTTGACGTCGTCTGCAACGCTGAGGATATCGTAAAGAAATTTGGTGCAGAAACTTTCGACATTGTCATATCAACGGAGCTAATGGAACATGTCAAAGATTGGAGACGAGTCATCTCAAATTTCAAGAACATTTGTAGAACAAATGGATTCATTTTGATTACTACAAGGTCATACGGCTATCCCGTACACTCATATCCTTACGACTATTGGAGGTACGAACCTGAGGACTTGAAGGAAATCTTCTCAGATTGTGACATGATCGCACTAGAGAGAGATTTCGAAGCGCCTGGAGTATTTATGAAAGTAAGGAAGCCATTAGAGTTTTCTGAAAAAGATCTCTCCAAATTCCAACTTTATTCGATGTTTGCCGGCAAGAGAATTCAGGAATTGACTGGCAGTGAACTTCAGGGCATCAATTTCGTGATGTTAGCGATAAAGGGGAGTCTGAGGAATTTCCTGTACCAGGCATATAGGTGGATGCAGTCAAGAATCTAAGTCCAATCTTTGGGAACACAACCGTAATTACATAATATTCACGGCTTGCGACCTGGAGTTTCGGTAAAGCGTACGTCATGCTTTCCCATGTATATCAAGGGCGAGCATGAAGCCCGGTCCCGGTTTTCTGCGGACTATTGGGTGATACATCTTACCCAAGCCCAGCCTTAGCTCGATACTCAAAGGGATTAACATCCGCCTAAGCTCCATTTCGGGAACTAGTCGAGATTTCTGAATTCTTCTTCGTTCTCGAATGGTGTCTTTGATGTGAACCAGATTCCAGACGTAAGCCCGTAGTATTGCACGAACCTCTCCGGCGTCCCGATTAATGGCTACTGCGTAACAAATGTGGAGTATCTTTAGAATCGCGAGGGTTGGAAGTATGGTTACAAGCGTTTTAATTTGATAATTCTTTAGCAGTGTTCGGAACCGGTTACGCTCCCACCATCCAATTATTGTCGCGCGGCCTGTCGCCAGAGAGGTGCCCATATGGTAGTGGTAAACTACTGAACCGGGATTGTATCTAATCTCGTAGCCTCTCAAAATGAGACGCCAAGAGAAGTCCACGTCTTCATGATAAAAGACGTAGGTTTCATCAAAATATCCGACTTCATTGAATACCGCCCTTTTGACCAACGCGGCTCCGAGGCATCCGTAAGCGACGTAGCGCGACTGATCGTACTGGCCAGTGTCTTCCTCCCCTATGCCTCTATTGAATGCGAAGCCATAGAAGTCGCAGACTCCTCCGGCCGAGTTGACGCGTCCTTGAAAATCGTACATCTTGGGTACAGCGACGGCGACCTTTGGGTTTCGGAAATCCTGCATTAGCACAGTCATCCAATCCGTAGTGACCTGTATGTCGTTGTTCAGTAGACAGATGAACGGTGCCTTGGATTGTCTGATGGCAAGGTTGCTGGCCCGGGCGAAGCCCATGTTCTCTTGGAGGCGGATCACTCCAACATTTGGATACTTTATTCGAACAAAATTGACGGACTCATCGGTTGACCCGTTGTCGACGACGTATACTTTGAAATTAGGCCAAGACATTTTCAATAATGATGGTAGGCACTGTTTCAGGAAGCGAACTCCGTTATAGTTGACAACGAAGACATCGATCCGTGCATAATCGGAGTTAGTCTTTGAGCGATGGGTTCTTCGTTTGAGTTGGGAAATGTTTCTGTCTCTCTTTGGTCCCATATGGGATCATTGCCTCAGCTTGGCTATTCTTCAGGTAACCATTATGGCATCTGCTTGAATGGGAAGTACCATGTGAAACCAACCAAGATGAGTAGAGCGTAAACAAGCACAACTGATCTCGGAACATGTTTGTTGCTGAACATTAGAGCGATGCCGCCGGCGACTGCGGGCACGGTGTTTTGGAAGTAGAAGATGTATGAGATTCTGTGGGCGATGTATGAGAGAGGGAAGAAGGGGAAGTATGTGGCCGCGAACCAGCAGAGCAGGAAGAGCGCGAGCTGGCTGTTTCGCTGGTCGTAGCGGTAGAGCGCATACGCCATTGCCGGAATCGTCAAGTAGGTGATGAATGGGTTCATGGCCCCCCAGAAAGATATGGTTTGGTAGGTGACGTTCCCCGAGGTCACGCTTACTCCGAGGTATTGAATCGGGACCTGGTTGAGGAGCCAATCAAGCGGCTGACTCTCAATACCCGTCGGCACTATTCGAACTAGCGCAAGCGTATACGTGTAAATGAAGCGAATATGTTCAAAGGGGTTACTCCCACTCACGAAACGATCTAGAACAAACAGGAGTACAAATCCTGTTGCGGCATAATAGAAACCAAAGGGCAGCAGCCATTTCAGCTTCGGGACAAGTACAGACCTCCACTTCTTCACTAATTCACTCGGCCGCACACCCCTAAGCAAGTGAAAGATTACGATCGCAAGAAAACCGTAGAATCCCCCTATTTTAGTAAGGGTGCTTAGCGCGAGCGCTACCGCAGAGAGTTTAGTGCGATCCGAGAAGTACAGGTAGAAACCCAGCAGCATGAATGCCAAGGTGAAAATGTCGAGGATGGCAACTCTACTATCAACGAAAATTAGGTTATCGAAGCTGAACAGAAAAGTAGCCAGAAAAGAGTATTTGCCATTCTTCGAAATCCTCTTCATCAGGAGGTAGAATAGAAGAATCGAAAGTGACCCCATAATTACGCTCGGGAGGCGCCAACCCCAAGCATTGTCGCCGAGTATTCGCATCGAGGCTGCGATCATCAACTTAGCTAGGGGCGGATGTTCCTGGTTGGGATCTGTCCCGGGAACGGAATTCGGGTAGGGGATTTTGGTCGGGTCCGGTCCTTGAGGCCATCCCAACAGGTTCCTTGCCACGTTCACATAATAGTACTCGTCAAAGATCAGTGTCCCACCAGTGCCATATCCACCTGGAACGTCAAGCCACACGACTCTCAAGGCGACTGAGACAAGTAGCAAAACGAGAAAGTACCTGTCCCATTTGTAGCCCAAGCTCAAGTCGAAGAACCTTCCTTTTGACTTTGATTTACCTGGCCCAGTGGGTTCTTGCGAAGTTTCCATAATTGATCCGCAATTTCTTTTGTAAAACTAAGTAATGTTCTGAATCACGGTTTACACTCTATTTATGACATTCGGGTGTAACGGCATGTTGGACGAAGCTTCCAGAAAGCCTCCGGTGTCGGGAACATGGTTCTAACGAACCCGCAGTACACGCTCGATGTGGGCGCATTTCAGTGCGGAAGGTACGAGGCCTCGTACTCGATCGTTCTGCTTGAGTCTAGCTGACTCCAATTTTCCCACAACTCGAAGCCGCCTAAACGTCAGTGCTGTCTCAGTCTTTTTCTTCAGGCGGCCGAAGCGCACGGTCACAATTCGCTTATGACGGGAACCTCGTAGCTTCCGTTTCCGTTACGGTGAAATGAGTGTGGGCGCCGGAATGGTTATCGAGATTTCAAAGCCATCAAAGCAAGCCCTAACGTAGAGAATACGGATATCAAAGGAATAAACCCCAAAACTAGTGTGTAGTTGTAGTAGTCACTACCAACACGATTACCGTTGAAACGGATGTTGACGTAGTTATTGCTGTCACCGATGTCGTCGTAGTGTCAATCGTCGTAGTCGCTGTCATAGTTACCGAAGAAGTAGTAGTCGAGAACACCAATACGGTGGGAGAAACCCTCGTGCTTGTAGTAGTTGTAGTTGTAGTTGTCGGCGTTATCGTGACAGTAGTCAAGGTACTCGTGGCCGTAGTAGTTGTAGTTGTCGGCGTTATCGTGTGAGAAGTCAAGGTACTCGTGGCTGTAGTAGTTGTCGGCGTTATCGTGACAGAAGTCAAGGTACCCGTGGTTGTAGTAGTAGTAGTCGGCGTTATCGTGAAGGAAGTGAAAGTCAACGTAGCCGTTACCGTCGTAGTAGTAGGCGTCACTGTCCCAATGGTTTGTGTCCGGGATGATGTCAATGTCGCCGTTGTTGAGGACACTGTAGTTACTGTTCTCGTCGAGGTTTGAGTGGCGGTCGTCATAGACGTCGTCATAGCCGTCAATGTCCTGCTCGAAGTGGATGTCGATACAGTAATTGTCTGCACTCGTGCCGTTAACGTATTGGTCAACGTCTTGACGGTAATCGTTGTAGATATGGAGGTCAAAGTTCTGGTTGTAGTTGCGAGGGTGGTCGTTGCAGCTGTTGTGACCGCTGTCCTCGTCACAGTCGTCGTAGTCGTCGTTGCAACCATCGGGCTGAGTGACGAGAAAGCTGGGGGAAGCGCAAAGTAGGAAAAAATGAGCACGAATGAACAGACCGCAAAAAGCGCCACATAAAACAACACGCGCTTCCGACGGTTCGGCCCAGACCCAGAGTTTTCCAGAGCAACTACTGGCCCTGAGACCTGTTCACCCAAATCACTCGACCCTCGGTTACCTAGCTCATGCTAACGCCTGAGATACCTAATATGAGTTACCTTCGCTTGTCTTTCGGCCTTGACACGCTAGTGTCAAAGCCACCCTGTTAGGCTAGAACCTTCGCCATCGAATTTTGAGCCAGAATAAGTGTGGTTCTGTGCTACATAACAACGATTAAATATCGTAAACTAAAAGGCTTTAGTGCACGGGAACTTCGGTCAATTTGCAACTCACACCTAATCATGCACCTCGAGCTGCGAGTTTTGTTCGTCTGCGTGAAATGAAGCAAAATCCAGCAAATTTTGCCGTAACTTTGTCAATAATTTGGCGCAATCAGTTAAACACCGTTAAATATCGTGTAATAAGGCTAAACGGTATCAGTGAACGTGTACCTAGATTTGGTGGAGTCGCAGTTGCTTTGTCAATTTTGAAGGAGAACTCATAATTTGAAACTAAAGTCGAGAGCGAATATCGTTCTCATGATAATGTTGCTCGCGTCAGCCTTCACGCTGGTCTTCTCGTATTACCAACTTCCCGTTCCAGTATACGCCCAACCAGCCATAACGCTGAGTCCCACCGCAGGCGGGGCCGGGACTACTGTGACAATTACAACTACCACTGCCTTTGCTTCGACCGGCACATCATGCTCGATTTCATCTACTGGCCCATCTGGTTTGATAAGCTCATCCACCTGCACCTTGGCAGCGCCATCTGGGAATATTGCTTCAGCTTCGTTCGTAGTGACGTCTGGAGCAACACCGGGTTCATACATTGTCAAGATCACGACGAGTATAGCTGGCGATACTGCGTCGGCATCGTTCTTAGTTCCCTCGATTACTGCATCACCTCATGACGGTCCGGCGGGGACCAAAGTGAGCATTACCGGGTCGGGATTCGACAGCCTTTCCACAACATGCACGATCACTTCAACAACTGCAGGCCTTGTGACCTCGCCCACTCCATGTATCTTTACCACACCCGGTACCATCGCCGCGGGGTCGGCTACCTTCATAATTGGTCCTGGTGTTTCTTCCGGGACATACACGGTGATAATTACAGCTGACGGAACGAGTTGTACTAACTGTGTCAGGGTCACTACGACCGTTAAGGTTGATACGCCCCCCAAGATTTCTTTGAACCCAGTTCTTGGTCCTCAAGGTCAACTTGTGAAGGTAAGCCAATCTAGTGGCCAGTGGAGCAGCGCGGACACTACATGCACTATAACAAGTCCGACTTTGATAATTACCTCTTCTTCTTGTGCTATGGTTAGCGGAGTCCTCCAATCCTCCTCCCAATTTCAAGTCGGAGCCAGCGCACCTGGGGCGTACGAAATTGACGTAAACGGACTCACCTCCCTCGTGGTTGCTTCCGCAACTTTCACCCTCACACCACTCACCCCCACTATAGTTACGGTTCCTCAGGATGGGCCCCTTGGAACGAAGATCGCCGTGCAGGGCACTGGGTTCAGCAGTTCGGATTCCAGTTGCCAGATAACGTCGACGCTAGTCAATCTCATCACAGCGCAGAGTTGCAGCGTTGGGGGCGGGAAAGTTACAGGCTCATTTATTGTTGGAGTTTCAGTTGCCGGGCCAGCCACTATCACGGTCACGGGGAACACAGGAGACTTCGCAACTACATCTGCATTCTTCGTAGACGCTCAACCGATACTCGTCTTATCGTCGACTTCTGCACCGCCGGGAACAACAATCACTATCACACTCCTTGCAGGCACACGGTTCAGCAGCGGTGACTCGGCCGCTTGTTCGATTTCTTCTACGCCGGGAGGTCTGTTCGCTTCATCAGCGTGTGTTATCTCAGCAGGTGGCACTTCAGTAACTGGAACATTTTTCGTGGTTGGCAACGTTCAGGCTGGAAAGTCTTTCCTTGTAACTGTGAAAGGGTCGCTTGGTGATAGCGCCTCAGCTACCTTCACTGTCACATCACCCGTGGCTCCAGCCATATTCTTCTCGCCTTCTGATGGTCCACAAAAAACCAAAGTCACAGTCTCCGGAGTGGGCTTCCCGGGCCAAGACTTCAGCTGCATACTATCCGCGTCAGGCACATTGTTCGCGGGCAGCCCTGCGCCTACTTGCAGCATTAGCTCCGGTAAGATCACGGCATCCTTTACAGTGGCCACTGGAGCCGCGCCTGGGCCGTATACGGTAACGGTCACGAGCAGTTCGGGTGGCATCCCGGGGACTGGTTCAGACTTCTTTACCGTGGATGTTAGCGCCACGCTTCTGTTCAACGGTGCTCCCTCTTTAGCATCTGGAACGCCCGGAACCAACGTTCAGGTATCTTTGTCTGGTCCGCCAGGGCAACTTAGCAGTGGTAGCACGACGTGCACGCTAAGTTCGACTCCGGGTGGGCTATTCGCAAGCTCCGCGTGCCATATTGCAGGCGGGGGAACAGACCTGACTGGTACCTTCTTCCTTGTTGCCAGCGTGCCAACCGGCAGCAGTTACACGGTGGTGGTTACAGGCAATTTTGGCGACACAGCAGTAGGAACATTTCAGGTAATCTTTACCAGCTCACTGACGCTCGTTCCAACCCTTGGTCCTCCTGGAACGAAAGTCTCCTTCACAGCACGAGGGCTTCTTACAACTGATTCTTCGTGCACTGTCACTTCGGACGCAAACCCTGTGGGAAACAGCCCCGTCTCTTCACCAACCTGCAGTATGAGCGCAGGGACGGGGACAGGAAGCTTTGTTGTCGGTCCGCTAGCGACCGCTGACGGCCCGGACGCAGGCTTTACCTACACTATCACGGTAACAGGCAATCCAGGCACTGATATTGTCACGGCTGCTTTCAATGTCATTCCGAGCATCACCCTTACTCCGTCGACTGGGACATCGGGCACGACGGTTTCGCTCAGTGGGCAAGGGTTCAGTTCCACCGCGACCGGGATTTGTCCGACTGCGACTGCTACCCTTCCCTCGCTGACTGCGACCGTGAGCTGCGTGTTTAATGGTGGAACTGGGCAGGCGTCCGGTGGATTCACTGTAAGCGTCGGAGCCGGTGCCGGAACATACGTGATCACCGTTGGCGATGGCACATTCTCCGCCCAGACAGCGTTCCAAGAGGGTACTCCTTCTGCGGACGTCACGGTTACGCCGAACGTTGCTTTGCCAGGTACTACCGTTGGGGTTTCCGGTTTCGGGTTTAATGGAAATGATGCGAGCTGCACGATTACCCCGATAGCCGGCGTCATAGCGAGTGCGCCATGTAATATCTCCGGAGGAACAGCCGGTGGGTCCGTGACCCTTTCCCCGACCGCGCCTGCAGGTACATACCTCATCACGGTTACTGGAAATCTTGGGGATTTTGCTTCGAACTATTTGGAAGTCATCCTTCTGACTGGGACCTTCACTACTATAACGACAACATCATCAACAAGCATTGTTAGCACAACTTTCACAACCATGACGACCTCCACTTCTCAATCGCTGACATTCACAACTTTCACCTTCACGGGTATCTGGACGGCGGTCAGCTACGTCCTAACTACGCAGACCTTTACGGGTGAGTCCACAGCCTCGAGCATTTCGACGACCACGACGATAATTACATCTGTTCAAGCCACCGCAACCACGGTAGCAACGACGACTAGCACGCTGGGTCAGATGATTCGGCCTGTGTTTGCGTCGAACCAAACGGCTTATGACGCCGTGGGTTTAATTGCGGTGTTTATGCTGCTCGGTTCCATGGTTCTTAGGAGGCTAGTCTTTTGAGTAAGGCGAAGCGGGGAAGGCATCTGCACTCCGTAGTCCTCCAGCTGGCAGTAGTGGTCGTATCCGTATTGGCGCTATCCGCGCTAGTCGCTTCACCTGCGACTGGAATTTTGGGGCCGTTCAGTCTTACTACGCCGCCTCCCACCACATCCTTCTCAACCAGTATTACTTCTACCACTGCGACGACAAGTACGACGACATCAACCCTTGCGACGTCAACCTCTATTACATCGGTGACGTCCACGAGCACGTTCGTCTCGTCCAGTTCCTCGTTCACTTCGACGGAAACATTAACCATGACCAGTTACAGTTCGTCGTCGGTCTACACGAATACTGTTACAACTCCCACGACGACTACTACGACGGCTATTCAACCCTTCACTACGACGGCAACGTCATTCATCACGAGCACGGCTCTTCCTTCTATCGGTTGCCCAGTAGCTTTCGCTACCTCTGGTACTCCCTTGGAGCCTTATGCGAATTTCCTTAGGGGCTTCCGTAACAATCAAATTCAAAACACAACAGCGGGGCGCATGTTCATGCAAACCTTCAATGGTTGGTATTACAGTTGGGCGCCTTCAGTCACTTATGCCGCAGCTAAGAACAGTTTATTCCTTGATGTGTTGCGGGTGGGCGTTTACCCACTCATCGGAATCCTATACGCAGCCTACTTCTCCTACGCCGTCGTATCGCCCATAAGCGCCGAGGCGGGTGTCCTAGCGGCGGGCGTGGTTGCGGCCTCGCTGATAGGCCTAGTCTACATAGCTCCGGTTGCGTACGTGAGTCTACGGTTCGTTCGGCGCCGAACAAAATTCCTGACGCTCGCGAAGGCACACTTACTCCCAGCCTACGGATGGGTCGCTGCTAGCGCCTTAATGATTGGCTTCGCATACGTGTCCGGGTCCGCATTGTTGATGGGTCTAGGAACGGCCAGTCTGACGCTATCAATGCTAAGCGTTGGAAGTTTTCTCGGTGCCCTAGCTTTCACTTCAGTCCAATTCCCAGTCGTAAACCTACATGCCAAGGCCTTCGCAATGAGACGTATGGCTCGACCGCTACACTGAAGGACTAGGCGGAACCGTCTTTCTTTACCCGTTTCATTAAATGCTCTCGAGACAGCTGGATAGAACCTGATCAAGATGTTTCGTAGTTGGCTATGAACACGACGGGTACGGAAACCTTCGAAAGGTGTTTTCCCAAGTCTCCGTCGGCAGTTATCAGTGGTTGCTTCATTTCTTGGGCCATTGTAGCGTATGATGAATCGTAGACCGTTATGTCCCAGATTCTGGCGTTCGATACTGCTTTTCGGTAAGTTTGAGGGCTAGGTGAGACTACGAGGTTGCTGAGGTATTTTGAAGCAGCTTCTGCTAGTTTGGCAGCTGTTTCGCGTGGTATGTCTCTTCTCTTCCGGATACTGTTGCAGACCTCGTAGAGTATAAGAGACGGCGCGTGGAGTTCAACCTTTCCTTCCTCGTAATCCTGGCGCAGCTTGTGGCTTTCAGTTTCGTATTCTTCTCCTTTTAGAAACCATTTGGCAGCTACAGAGGCATCGAGAATCATCTGCCCCGATCCTGCCTAATGCTCCTAGTTGAGAAGTCGGGATCGGGCGATGGGGGAATCTTGGCTCTGAGCTCTTCAACATCCTTCCACATTGTCTTGAGTCTTTCTCGTTTCAACCGTTCCTCAATCGCTGACTTGAGCAATGCTGACCAGTCCACGTCCTTCAGTCTTTCCATCTCCCTTCGGAGTCTCTCGGGCACTCTGACGCTAACCACCGTTGACATATGTGTCTGCGAGATGTTTACAAATTGTCTACAGATAAAGATTGCGATTCAAATCCTCGCAGAAATGCACAACTTCGCCTTTGAGGCTGCGATCTACCTAGCTCCTCTAGCAGTTTCCAGCAGCTACCTCGATATTGCGACTCCACCCGATGCAATATATGGCAACTGTACTCTAACCGCCATCGCGATGAGCCAAGAAGAGTCTGTCTTCCACCCCGTTTCAAATCGGGCTACCTCGACGATCAAGGAAGTCGGGAACCCCGGCAATCTCAACAGCCAGTACTAATGGTGCGACTGGACTGGATCACGTGATTTCTCAGACCGTCTTGGCACTGGCAATGGGGATAGTCGTAAGTTCGTTTTCCACGTATATCCTAGTTCGCATGTTCGGTTGTTTCTACCGGTCATTTGACTATTGATTCCAACGGGACGTACGTGTCCGTGTCATGGACGGCTGGCATTTTGGCGATTTGTTTTTCGACGATACTTGCTATATGTTGTGGTGGCGGGTTGATGATGCTCTTTTCGACTTCGAGTTCGGCGAGTACGTCCGCTTTCCCAAAGAGCAAGTAGACGCCGCGTACTTCTGGGACTTCGAGTAGTTTGCGCATTAGTTCTTGGGATTTACCTGCGTCGCTGGAGACGAAGACGAAGCCTTTGGCGGTGGGGCGTTCGATGGCCTTTGCTGGGCGGAGTTCTGATTCGATTGGTATGATTGTTCTCGTGTCGATAACGTCTCCGGCCTTCCTGATCTTTTCGGTAACGAGTTCCACGACTTTTCGACGGGGGTCCAGTTCGGTTTCTGTGGA
>Ga0116124_1002053_pt1 | contig 13212 bp, 10 predicted proteins | sample June2015DPH_13_1_2_FD_89728 | JGI IMG/M metagenome (GOLD analysis project Ga0116124, IMG submission 89728) | Peatland microbial communities from SPRUCE experiment site at the Marcell Experimental Forest, Minnesota, USA - June2015DPH_13_150 | ecosystem: Environmental > Terrestrial > Soil >... | reverse complement strand
GGCGGCTTGCGCGAAGATGAGGAAGGCGCTGCAGGCGGAGTCCGATAGCGCGGTGGAAGCCATCGCGGGCGGGTATGCGGTGTATTGCGGAGCGAATTCGCCGGTGACGCAGGCAGTGGGGCTGGGATTGAACGGGCCGGTGAGCAAAGAGGAGTTTGACCGGCTGGAAGAGTTTTACTTTTCGAGGAATGAAGCGGTGCGGGTGGAAACGTGTCCGTTGGCGGACGCGACGCTGCTGGAGCACTACAAGGAGCGGGGATATCACGTCAGCGAATTTTCGAACGTGATGGTGCGGGGAATTGCGGGGGATGAACGGTGGAAGGCGCCGGATGGAGTGGAGGTGCGGAAGGCGGCGCCGGGAGAGATGGAATTGTGGACGCTCACGGTGGCACAGGGGTTCGCAGAGTATTTTCCGGTGACGGCGGAGATGCTGGGCGTGATGAAGATGTTCGCGCTGGGGAAGAATTCGGAGTGCTATCTGGCGCGGATTGATGGGCGGGTGGCAGGCGGGGCGACGCTGGCTCTGCGGGGGACGGTGGCGGGATTGTTTGGGGCCAGCACGTTGCCGGATTTCCGGAAACACGGAGTGCAGACGGCGCTGCTGCAGGCACGGTTGCGGAGGGCGGCGGAGGCGGGATGCGAGATGGCGGTGAGCCTGGCGCAGCCGGGTAGCGTGTCGCAAAGGAATATCATGAGACAGGGGTTTCGGGTTTTGTATACGAGGGTGAAGTTTGAGAGAGAAGCGAAGAGGTAGGAGAGGAGTTTCACCACAGAGGACACGGAGAGCACAGAGGAAGACGGACCTACGGAAGAAGGAAAAAGCGCACCACAGAGTTAACAGAGGGGCCGCAGAGGGAACGGAGGCGGCGGGAGGTTTTCCGTGTTCAGTGGAAGTCGAAATTGGTGGGCGTGCCTGGGGGGTCGTTTACGGACCGCCTCAAAAGGGGGCCCCTACACAAGAAAGAGAGCAGAAGTACACGGTTAGGTGCGGACTGGGCGCGCCTGGATGAAGGCGATGATGTCTTGGGTGGAGGTGCCGGGGAGGAAGACGGCGGCGATGCCGGATTGTTTGAGGGCGGGGATGTCGGCTTCGGGGATGATGCCGCCGACGAGGACGGTCACGTCGTGCATACCCTTCTCGTGGAGAAGCTTCATGAGCCGGGGGCAGAGGGTGCTGTGTGCGCCGGAGAGGATGGAGAGGCCGACGACGTCCACATCTTCCTGGACGGCGGCGGAGGCGATCATCTCGGGGGTTTGGCGGAGGCCGGTGTAGATGACCTCCATGCCGGCGTCGCGCAGGGCGCGGGCGATTATTTTGGCGCCGCGGTCATGACCGTCGAGGCCGGGCTTGGCGATTAGGACGCGAATCTTCTTTTCAGGCATGGGAGCTCGGCTGGCCCTCTCCGTTTTCTCTGATGGCCTCAGCGGCCTCTGCGGTGAGTTGTTCGTGTTCCTTCCAAATATAGCGCCGAATGCCGTCTTTTAGAACGGTAACGTGGAAATTGATGAGCAGGCCGACCGTATTGCCGGACAGCTTGAGGTAGGTGAGCACGACGGCTTCGTGAATCGGGGCAATTTCCGCGATGGATTTCAATTCAACAACGATACGGCGCTCCACGAGCAAATCGATGCGGTAACCACATTCGAGTTTGATGCCTTTGTAGACTGCAGGAATGGGTTTCTGGCGTTCAAAGAGAATACCGCGAATCGAAAGTTCACGGGCGAGACATTCCTCGTAGGCGGATTCGAGCAGGCCTGGTCCGAGCTGGCGATGGACTTCAATGGCTGCGCCGATGATTTTGTGCGTCAGTTCTGTATCAGTCATGGAAGGTACTATATGAGAAAGTATAACACGATTGCAGGCAGTCGTATTTCGGGGAGGAAGGCAAGAAAAAGCATAACACAGAGGGAACAGAGGGGCCGCAGAGGTAACGGAGAGTTGGGAGGCCTGCGCAAAGAGGCGCAGAGGACGCAAAGGTTCGCAGAGGAAGAGAAGAGGAGAAGACCAAGAGTAAGGAGAAGGGAGAAGGAGAAGACAAGACTTGGGACTTAAAACTTAGAACTGAAAACTGAAAACTTAGGACTTTACGTGATAGCGACTTCTTCGTAGGGGCCGAAGACGGCGCGGAGGGAGTCGCAGATTTCGCCTAGGGTGGCGTAGGATTTGACGGCGTCGTAGATGAAGGGCATTAGATTGGCGGAGCCTTCAGCGGCTTTGCGTAGGGCTGAGAGGCGGCGATCGACTTCGGCGGTGGAGCGATCGGCGCGGAGCTTGGCGAGGCGGACGGCCTGGCGGTGGGCTACCGTTTCGTCGATTTGCAGGATTTCGAGGGGCTTTTCTTTGGCTACGTAGTCGTTTACACCTACGATGATTTTTTCTTTTTTGTCCACGGACATTTGATAGCGGTAGCTGGCTTCGGCAATTTCGCGCTGGGGGTAGCTTTTTTCGATGGCCGCGACCATGCCGCCCATGGAGTCAATGCGGCGGATGTAGTCCCAGGCACCTTGCTCGACTTCGTTGGTGAGGGTTTCGACGAAATAGGAGCCGCCGAGGGGATCTACGGTGTTGGTGACGCCGGTTTCGTGGGCGATGATTTGTTGCGTGCGCAGGGCGAGAGTGGCGGCGAATTCGGTGGGGAGGGCCCAGGCTTCGTCGAGGGAATTGGTGTGCAGGGATTGCGTGCCGCCGAGAACTCCGGCGAGGGCCTGGATGGCGGTGCGGACGACGTTGTTCATGGGCTGCTGCGCGGTGAGGGAACAACCGGCGGTTTGCGTATGAAAACGCAAGGCGAGGCAGCGCGGGTTGGTGGACTTGTAACGCTCAGACATCCCTTTGTACCAGATGCGGCGGGCAGCGCGGTACTTGGCGATTTCCTCGAAGAAATCGCTCTGGGCGTTAAAGAAGAAAGAGAGTTGGGGAACGAACTCGTCCACGGGAAGGCCGCGGCGGATGCCCCACTCGACGTATTCCATGCCGTCGCGGAGGGTGAAGGCGAGTTCCTGGATGGCAGTGGAGCCGGCTTCGCGGATGTGATAGCCGCTGATGGAGATGACATTGAATTTTGGGGTGTGCTTCATGCCGAATTCGAAGGTGTCAATGACCAGGCGCATGGAGGGTTCGGGCGGGTAGATGTATTCCTTTTGCGCGATGTATTCCTTGAGAATGTCGTTCTGAAGAGTACCGGAGATTTTCTTCCAGTCGGCGCCCTGCTTCTCGGCGACGGCGAGGTACATGGCCCAGATGACCGCTGCGGGGGAGTTGATCGTCATCGAGGTGGTGACATCGGCGAGAGGGATTTGGTCGAACAGGACTTCCATGTCGGTGAGGGAGGAGATGGCGACACCGCATTTGCCGACTTCGCCTTCGGCCAGGGCGTGATCGGAGTCGTAGCCCATGAGGGTGGGTAGATCGAAGGCGGTGGAGAGGCCGGTCTGGCCATGGGCCAGGAGATAGCGGAAGCGCTGGTTGGTGTCCTCGGCGGTGCCAAAGCCGGCGAACTGGCGCATGGTCCAGAGGCGTCCGCGATACATGGTGGGGTGAATGCCGCGGGTGTAGGGAGGCTCGCCGGGGGAGGAAAGATCGCGTGCGGGATCCCAGTTGGAGAGGTCGGCTTCGGTGTAGAGGCGGCGGATGGGATAGCCGGAGACAGTGGTGAATTCGGACTGGCGCTCGGGGGATTTGCGGGTCGGAGCGGACATGGGGAAGAGTTTACAGTTTTCGGATTTCAGTTGCCAGTTGAAGAGAGGAGGGTTATCAGCGATCAGATATCAGCGATCAGAAGGCAAGAAAAGGCTTACGCAGAGGGCACAGAGAGCGCAGAGGTCGCAGAGAGGAGAAGAGGGACGGAGGTGTCCGATCGTAAGAGCCCACCGTTCGCAAAAGGCGCGAAGGATGGGGCACCCTCAAGCACTTGGATGGGCGGCGCAAGCTAAGAGAAAGCCTAGAGAACCCGAGAGAGACCCAAGAAAAAGCCTCAGGCCTGAGCTACAGGTGAGGCGCGAGTTAGCGCTGGCCGTGGCCGTTGGATTGGTCGAGGGACTTGAAAAGTCGATCGGTGCCGACGACTTGGCCGTTGAGAGTGCCGGGGATCAAGGTGTCGCGCTCGATGAGGCCCTTTTGTGCGCCGGCGATGGTGACGCTGTTGACTTCGAGGGTGCGACCGAGGGCGCGCTCGTAATTGGCTTTGGCTTCGGCGAGGTTGGCCAAGGCGCGGAGTTCGGTGCCCTGAGCGGTGATGAGGTCGCGCTGGGTGAGAATGACGTTGTAAACGGTGGAGGCGCCGAGTTCGTATTTTTTGCGCTCGGCGTCGAAAGTCTACTGCTCGAGTTCCCGAGCCTTGCTGGCGGCCTGCACCTGAGCGCGGCCCTGCTCGACGGCGATGGTGGTGTTGCGGACATCGAGGAGCGCGGTGTTCTTGATCTGCTGGGTCTGCGCCTCCATCTGGCGTTTGACGAGTTGCGCGTGGACGTTGTCAGCCTGGGCGGCGCGGTTGCGCAGAGGAAGAGTCAGGGTGAGCTGGGCGGCGTACGTTGGGAAATCATTGTGGAAGATCTGCGACTGTGCGGTGGAGAGGCCGTCTTTGGAGACGCCGGTGATGGGCGCGAAGGTCTCGGGAACGTAAAGACCGGTGACGGGGGCACCGCTGGCATTGACGATCTGCTGTTGCAGGTTAGCGATGACGCTGGGTTGGCCGGTAGTGAAAGAGTTGCCGGCGAGACCCTGGGAAGAGTAATAGGCGGAGAGAGTAGCTGACGGCAAGAGCGCATTTTTTGTGGCGCGGACGTCCACATCGGCGTTCTTGAGGTTGTAATACTGCTCTTGGAGGTCGGGGCGCTTGGCAAAGGCTTCCTTGACGGCATCGTCGAAGGAAGCGGTGACGATGGAGGCGGGAGAATCCGGCTTATCCGTGGGGATGATTTCGACGGAGATGAGGTTGGAAGCGAGAGGATCCTTGGAGATGTAGTTTTTGAGGACGAGCTCGTCCTGGAGTTGGATGGTCTGGGCGACGATGAGATTCTGGCGGTCGGTGGCGAGTTCGGATTCGGCGCGGGTAACGTCGAGGGGCGCCATGGTGCCGATGTCGAGCTGTTTTTTGTTGTCGCTATAGAGCTTTTCAGCGACAGTGACGGCTTGCTGTGTGACATTGACGTATTCGCGGGCGTAGGCGAGTTCCCAGTATGCGGTGATGGTGTTTGTGGTGGTGGTGATGGCTTGCTGGGTGAAGACGAGGTCGGCAATCTTGCGATTATTTTCGGCGATGATGATGTTGCGGCGATTGACAAAGCGGCCAGCGCCGGCAAGAAGTGGCTGCGAGATGGTGAGGGCAAGAGAGGATTGCACGTAAGGATTGAAGAAGTTGTCCGCGTTGGAAGACGAGCGGGTATTGTCCCAGGCGACGGAGAGGTTGGTGCCCAAATCAAAGTTCTTCTGGAACTGGGTGTTGTAAATGGCGCTGTGGCTGACCAGGCCGAAGACTCCGGAAGTTGTGGTACCGATACCGGAAGTGAAGGGGTTGTTGATCGGGGTTGTGACATCGGCGACTTGGATGGTTTGGGTGATGAGGGGGTCGTAAAGGAGCGAGGGGAGGTTGGCGGTAGAGCCATAGGAGATGCTTCCGGGCGTGCCATAGCTATAACCGCCGGCGCGCGTTTTGAGAAGGCTGACATCGGCCATCCAGGGGTTGTAGCGCGAGACGACGATGTCCATGCTGTTTTCCAAAGCGAGGGCGATGGCGTCCTGGAGGCTGAGGCTGAGCTTGCCGTCGTGAATGAGCTGCTCGAGGCGCGGGGAATTGGTCAAGACGCCGGGGTCAACGTACTGACTGGTGTAGGGCGCAAAAAGGTTCGGGAAGGGCTTGGGAGCGTGGGAGTAGTCGTGCTTGGTGACGCCCAGAGAGATGGGCACGGCTCCTTGGGCGACGGCGTGCGGCGCGGGAGGGGAGGCAGGCTCCTGAGCAAAGGCGGTGGTGACAGGCGAGCCGGCCAAAACACCAGCCAAGATAGAGGCGAGCAGCGGTCTGCGGAACGGCGTCTTCATAGGATCCTCACAATTAGAGATGGAACATGGTTCGCAAAACCCGCGATTCGGGGTGCATCACTATGTAGAACGTTCGCGGGAGGCAAATTGTTTCACGGCCGGGTGAGCCGAGAGGACCCTTGATGTCGGGTCCCGGGCTCCGAACCGGAATCTTGCAGTCTAACACAGGGAGTTCCTTCCTTGACAATGAGGTGCGCAGGCGGCTAGGCTGCAGACAATTCAACGTTTAGGGATGCCCAGAGGTTAGGGGCCAATATGCTGACACGAGAAGAGTTGTTGCGGATATTTGAGACGGCGGGAGCGATCCGGCACGGGCACTTTGAGTTGTCCAGCGGGCGCCACAGCGGAACGTATGTGCAGTGCGCGCTGGTGCTGCAGTACCCGCGGTTTGCGGAGAAGTTGGGGCGGGCGCTGGCAGGATTGTTTTCCGATGCGCGGATCGACGCGGTGGTGTCTCCGGCGCTGGGCGGTGTGGTGATCGGGCAGGAAGTGGCGCGCGCGTTGCCGGCGGTGAAGGATGCGCTTGGTGGCGGGGTGCCGGCGATGTTTGTGGAGCGGGACGCGAGCGGATTGCTGACGCTGCGGAGAGGGTTTGTGCTTCCTCCGGATACGCATGTTCTGGTGGCGGAAGATGTGTGGACAACGGGCGGGTCGACAAGAGAGACAATCCGCGTCGTGGAAGAGGCGGGAGCGCGCGTGGTGGCGGCGGGCGCCTTGATTGACCGGAGCGGCGGGAGGATCGAGTTTGATGTGGAGTCGCAGGCGCTGCTGGAACTGAAGATCGAGAGCTATGAAGAGGACGAATGCCCGCTGTGCCGGCAAGGGAACGTGGCGGTGAAGCCGGGGAGCCGGTTTGTGAGGAGCACGGGGTGAGAAGAGTTATAAGTGGTCAGTTTTAAGTTTTAAGTGAGGCGGGGAAGGATATCACGATCAGGAAGCAAGAAAAGATTGCGCAGAGGGCGCAGAGTTCACAGAGAAGAGCGGAGAAGAGAAGAGGGATCAAGGCGTTGGATCGTAAGGGCCCATCCTTCGCGAAGCGCGAAGGATGGGGCACCCTCAAGTATCAAGGAGGCAGAGAAGAGGGGGAAAGCAGATCTCTCGCGTTGCTCGGGATGGCAAATTTGGGGTGGGGCAGAGGGGAAAAGCGGCGGAAGTGCGATATATCAAGTTGACGATTGCGTACGACGGGACGGATTTCCACGGCTGGCAAATCCAGGCAAATAAACCGACGGTGCAGGGCGAGTTGGTGTCTGTGTTGCGGCGGTTGACCCAGGAGAATGTTCAACTACACGGCGCAGGACGCACGGATGCGGGTGTGCATGCCCTGGGGCAGGTTGGAAGTTTCCGGACACAGTCGGTGCTTTCGGCGGAGGAGTTTCAGCGGGCGTTGAATGCGCTGCTGCCGCCGACGATCCGGATCGTGGGAGTTGCGGAGACGGGTCCGGACTTTAATGCGCGCTGGTCGGCGAAAGAGAAAGTTTACAGATACCGGATGTATCGCGGGAAGGTGGTGCCGCCGACTTTGTGGAGGTATGTGTTGCACTACCCATTCCCGTTGAATGAAGAGGCGATGAAAGAGGCGGCAGCGCGGTTTGTGGGTGTACACGATTTTGCGGCCTTTGCGGCTTCGACGGGATCGGAAGATGACGACCGGGAGCGGAATATGGTGCGGGAGATTTTTGCGACGGAATTGCAGCGCACGGAGGATGGGGAAGAGTTGTGGTTTACGGTGAATGGGCGGTCGTTTTTGCGGTACATGGTGCGGAAGATGGTGGGAACGCTGCTGGAAGTGGGGCGGGGAAAGTTGACGGCGGGGGATATCGAGCGGTTGTATGAGATGAGAGACAGGTCGAAGTCTGGTCCGACGGTGCCGGCGCAGGGACTGTGGATGGTGAGGGTGGAGCACGAGGAAGCGTGGCGGGTGGAGTTATAAGTTTTCAGTTTTAAGTTCTAAGTAAAGCGAAGAGAGTTGCCGGCGATCAGATCAGCGATCAGGAGGCAAGAGTAGAAGAGGTTGAAGAGTTAAAAGTTGAAAGTTAAAGAGTTTGGAAAAAGCAAAGATAACGCAGAGAACGCAGAGGTTCGCAGAGAAAGCGAAATTAAAAGATTACACAGAGGTCACAGAGGACGCAGAGTTCACAGAGAAGAGCCGAGGGGAGAGACCCAAGAGCACAGTCAACAGTGATTGTGGCACAGAGGACAAGGAGAAGAGGGGAAACGCAGATCCCTCGTGTTGCTCGGGATGACAATCTAAAGAGATGCGCCGCCAGCAAGGTGGCCCTTGTTGGCGGCGCAGGTGTTTCAGGGGAACGTTTTGCCGCGGAGGCTAAGGACGGAACGGGCCTCCGCGGTGGACGTTAGTTGACCAGCGAAGCCGGGGCTGGGGCTACGCCTGTGAAGTAGAAGAGGACGTAGTCCTTGATGGAGCCGTTAGCTTGCGGGATGCCATAAACCTTGACCGGCGTGCCGGCTAGGAGGTTTTGGGAAAGCGTGTTCTGGCCCGCCGTGGTGGAGATATCAACCGGGCTGATAGTGAGGATATTGTTGGTGAAATCCACCTGGTAAACGAGAGTGGCGGAACCGGAAGTCGTGTTGAGGTCGACGGGGACAGCGTTGGTGCCGCCGAGAACGGTCATGGTGAAGCTGGTGGTTGTGTTGGAGTAGCCCGTCGCGGCGGTGCCGAGAGGAACCTCGGTGGGAATGAGGACGGTCCAGGGAGCATCCCAGGGGGTGGCAGGGATAGTGCCATCCCAGACGGCATAGGTTTCGCCGGCGGCTGAGAATGTGCAGGGGGCTGCTGCGCAGCCGAAATTGACGGCCCCGCCGGTGGCGTTGTCAAAATCCAAGATGGCGTTCGCGCCGCTGTCAACGATGGTGGGGAAAGTGAAGTTCCACCACTTGAAGCCGGAGATCGCGGCGCCCGTCTGCGGATCGCTGCCGTTGGCGGTGCTGGAGGAGATGAAAGGAAGCGTGACGGTGTAGTCGTCGCTCTTGGTGTGGAAGTTGTGTGTGTAGGTGAAGCTGTTGAGGTTGCTGGCGGAGATGGTGCCGTCGTAGCGGGCGATTTCGATGTCAACCGAATCTGCCACAAGCGGGACGGCTAAAGGATCGACGACGCTGGCATGGACCTTGAAGCCGCGGACGAGATTGGAGAGGAACGCGGGTCCCTGGCCGATGGCGTTGGCGTCGGATTCCGCCTTGGCTGGAGTGCGGAAGTAGAAGTTGGTGGTGGAGACGATGGACAAGGGAACGGGGAGACCGAGTTCGTTTTCGACGATCAGGGTGGCGGTGCCGGCGTTCACGTGGAGGACATGGCCTTCAGGGCTGATCCAGACGCTGTTGAAGGAGCTGCTAGCCCAGAGGCGCACGGCCACGAGTGAGCCGTCGACTTGATAACGAGCGGCGACGCGAATGAACTTGCCCACGATGGAAGAGGAGATGGTACTGAAGTCGTGAATGGTCGTGGGGGGAGTCTTGGCGTCAACGTCGTAGTAGAGCGTGCCGTTGGCGTTGTCGGCGAGGACGGTCAGGATTTGCGAAGAGGCAATGGCCGTCTCCGGATTGGTTGGCGGATAGACGGGATAGTCCTTGGTGAAGGAGAGCGAGGTGTTGTCCGCGGAGGTGACGGTGCCGTAGGAGTGGCGGAGGATCAAGCGGGTGCGGTCAAAAATGCGGTGATGGCGCAGGGGGCCCTTGAAGTTGACCGCCCACATGGTGGTGCCAGCAGCGGGAGGAACGTGGGCCACGATGAAGGCTGGATGGGAGAGGTCAAATTCGAGGTCGAGGGCGTTGCTCTGGTTTGCCGTTACCACGAGCGGGGAATCGAGAGTGACATTGATGGGGACGGTGAGGCTGCCGGAGCTGCCTTGTGTGTGCTTGATCTGAATCTGGCTGGAAGGGATGGTGGTGCTGGCAGCGGCGGCGAAACCGGCTTCGGGGTCAGCGGAGGTAGTCAGAAGGATGTCGCCGGGGTTGCCGCTGACGCTGATGGTTGCGGCGGTGTAGGTGCCTACCGGAACGGTCATATTGCCAAGGATTTCGGAAAGCTGGTCGAGCTGCAGAAGATTGATGTAGGGCGCGGGAGACGGCGCCGTGTAGAGGGTGACATCGCTGCCACCACCTTGTGGAGTGAGGGTGATGGAAATGACCTTCACGCCGATGGTGGCCCAATCTTCGGTTGAAGCGTCGCTGATTAGCAGGTTCACGGTGCCGTTTTGCGGCTGCGGATTGGGGTTTCCACCACTGCCACTGGAACCGCTGCCACACCCCACGGAAAAGAGCATCAGGGCGGCCGAAGCCACGCCGAGCGTCAAACGAGAAAAGTAGGACTTCATTGGTACTCTCCTAGGGAGGGGACGAGCCTCCGAAAATTTTGAGTTGTGAGCCGAAACCATTTCGGTGTTGCCACCGCGGGCCGGTGAGGATTCGCCCGGCCCGAATACTGGAAGAAACCCTGGGGAGGAGAAAGAGTTGCGGGGAAAATGGTGTGCCAGAGTGGTACGAGAAAACAGGGGGTGGGGCGGGACTTGGGTGTAGAAGGAAAGCGAAGAAAAAGGCTTACGCAGAGAACACAGAGGACGCAGAGTTCGCAGAGAAGAGCTGAAAAGAGCGGAGAAGAGGGGAGGAGAGAAGACGGGGTGATGCGGGGTTGGGTTTTCGGCTAGAATGCCGGGTATGGTGGCGACACAAGTTGCGGTGGATACCATCCCATCCATCGATCCGGCGACCGGGCAGGTGCGGGCGCAGTTTGAGAGGACACCCCCACTGGCGGTGGCGGGGTTGATGGCGCGAGCGCGAGCGACGCAGGCGGAGTGGGCAAGGAAGCCGATCGAGGAACGCTGCGCACTAATTGGCAAACTGAAAAAGACAATGCTGGAGGCGCGCGAGGCGCTGGCGGACGCGGTGGTGCGGGAATCGGGGAAGCCGCGGGTGGAGGCGCTGTTCGCGGACGTGTTCGTGTCGCTGGACACGGCGGACTATTTTGCGACGCAGGGGCGGAAATTGCTGCGTGCTGAGAAGGTGAAACACCACAGCACGGCGGCGAAGGCGAAGTCTGGAACGCTGCTGTATGAGCCCCTGGGGGTGGTGGGGATTATCAGTTCGTGGAATTATCCGCTGGCGATTCCGATGAGCCAGATTATCCCGGCGCTGGCGGCCGGGAATGGGGTGTTGTGCAAGACGAGCGACTTCACGCCGGAATGCGGGGCGCTGATCGGGAAACTCTTTGGCGAAGCGGGATTTCCGGTGGACCTGGTGACGATGCTGCAGGGTGGAGGAGAAATTGGACAGGCTTTGATTGAGGCGCGGCCAGACAAGGTGTTCTTCACGGGGAGCGTGTTGACAGGGAAACATGTAGCGGAGGCGTGCGCGCGGCTCCTGCTGCCAAGCGTGCTGGAACTGGGAGGGAAGGACGCGATGGTGGTGCTGGCGGACGCGGATTTGGATGTGGCGTCGAGCGCGGCCGTGTGGGGGAGCTACTCGAATTGCGGACAGGTATGCTTGTCCGTGGAGCGGTTGTTTGTGGAGGAAAGTGTCAGCAAAGAATTCATACGGCGATGCGTGGAGAAGACGCAGAAATTGCGGATGGGGCCGGGAAGCGAGCCGGGAACGGAAATTGGGCCGCTGATCCGGCCACAGCACGTACAGCGGATGAAAGATTTGCTTGCAGACGCGGTGGCCAAGGGCGCGAAAGTGGTTTGGGGAGGAAGAGCGCGGCCGGATTTGGGGGCAAACTTTTTTGAGCCGACGGTGATTACGGGCGTGAATGCGTCCATGAAGTTGTTTCAGGACGAGACGTTTGGGCCGATCATGGCGATTCAAGTGGTCAAGGACGCTGAAGAGGCAGTGACGCGGGCGAACGACACGGAATTTGCCTTGGCGGCAAGCGTGTGGACGCTGGATACGGGCCGCGGGAAAGAGCTGGCGCGGCGGCTGAGGGCCGGAACGGTGATGGTGAACGATGTAATGAGCGGGTTTGCGATTGCGGAGGCGCCGCACGGCGGATGCGGGTTGAGCGGATGGGGACGCACGCACGGGAGAGCGGGATTGCTGGAGATGGTGAATGTGAAGTACGTGGACGTGGATTGGCTGAAAGGCGTGGAGAAGCCCTGGTGGTACCGGTATGGAAGCGAGCTGGAGAAAGCTGCGGTGGCGTTTTTGAGGTTTGAGTTTGGGAGCGGATTGGCGGCGCGGATGAGGAACGCGCGAGCCGCGATGAGGACGATGACGCGGAGGCATTGGTAGAGGGGAGGGAACTCATAAGTTTTCAGTTATAAGTTTTAAGTAAAGCGAAGGGGGATATCAGCGATCAGATAGCAGCGATCAGGAAGCAAGAAAAGAGTTACGCAGAGTCCACAGAGGACGCAGAATTCGCTGAGAAGAGAGGAGGGATTGTGGCGGAGGAAACGGGAGGGGTGACGAATGCGGCGGCGGAGGGCGCGGCGGAGGCCGCCGGCGCGCCTAAGGTGAAGACGCGGAAGACGAAGCAGCGGGCTTGCGATGAGAAGGATGCGAAGGGGAAAGTGTGCGCGGGGCACTTGAAGAGGTGGTTCGAGTATCCGGCGGAGATTGAGAGGTTGGTGGGAAAAGGGGCGGAGATTTACCGCTGCGAGTTTTGTAAGACATTGTATAGACCGGACCCGGGGCAGAGGCCGAATAGTTATACGGTGAGGTATTGAAGAGAGATATCAGCGACCAGGAAACAGAGGTCGAAAAGCGAAACTCGAAGAATGAAATTCGAAAAACGGGAAAGAGCCAAGATGCGGTGGCGCTGCCGCGATTCCTCCACTGCGCGGCCTGACGCGCCAAACTAGGGCGCGAAAGAGAAGATCGGGCTGCTCCGGTCGGAATGACATGCATGGGTGGGCGCTGAGGCGGAGGAGAGCAGAGCAGGCGGGACGGCGAGTTAATTGAAGTGGGGGAGGGAATTCGGCGTGTCGCGGAGCGAGTGGATCTACGATTGGAATGCCGGCGGGGCAATGACCATTCCGCCGGGCACGCGCGTGATGGTGAACGACGAGACGCTGCGGGATGGGCTGCAGACGCCGTCGGTTACCGATCCTACCATTGAAGAAAAAATAGAAATATTGCATCTGATGGAAGCGCTGCACCTCGATTCGGTGAATCTCGGTTTGCCGGGTGCGGGGCCGCGCGTGGCCGAGACGGTGGAACGGTTG
>Ga0116124_1002030_pt1 | contig 13313 bp, 10 predicted proteins | sample June2015DPH_13_1_2_FD_89728 | JGI IMG/M metagenome (GOLD analysis project Ga0116124, IMG submission 89728) | Peatland microbial communities from SPRUCE experiment site at the Marcell Experimental Forest, Minnesota, USA - June2015DPH_13_150 | ecosystem: Environmental > Terrestrial > Soil >... | reverse complement strand
GTTCCCGTAAAGAAGGAGCAACGCGCGGAACTGGAGCGGCTGGAATCACTTCCGCCGGTCAAAGGGACCGTGTCCACCCCGATGTGGTTCAAGCACTCTCTGATGGCCATGAGCAGGTGTTTCCATGATAGCAATGGCCAATTGAGATGTATCACCTGCCATGTTATTCACAATCCTCCTACCGCCGAGAACAAGGTGGCATACTACCGGGAGAAATGCTTTACCTGTCACACCAACCAGAGTTGCAAGCTCTCGCTCGCGGAGCGATCGCGGCAGGAGCCGGCGAATGACTGCGCCGGCTGCCACATGCCGAGGAAGGGCGTGGCGGGCATCCCCCACTCGGACGATACGAATCATCGCATCGTGCGCCGAGCCGGGCAGCCGTACCCCGACTACGCTTTCGAGCAAAACGACCCCGACCTGCCCGGCTTGGTGTGCATCGACCGGCGAGGAGAGGATGCGACCAAGCCGATTCCCCCTCTCGTCAAGCTGCTGGCTTACAACGAAGTCATGCTCAGTAAGAAATCTCCTGACGCAACCCGTCACTACCTCGAGCTTTTGGAGCAACTGCGGAAGTCCTCACCGGATGAACCCGCCGTGCTGGCCTGCCTGGGGCGGAAAGCCCTTTCTGACCAGGAAAACGAGCAAGCCGTGCAGGACTTGACGCGTGCGGTGGAAAAAGGCGCGGACTACGAATCCACTTACCTCGACCTCAGCGAGGCGCTGACCAGATTGGGACGCGTGGAAGAATCCGCCAAGGTGCTCGAGCAGGGCGTCGCCGCCTGGCCTTTCTCGGCCGACCTGCTGCAGGCGCTGGTGTTGCGCTATATGAGTCTCGACCGGCTCCCGCAAGCGCATGAAGCGCTGAAGCGATACGTGACGTTGTTCCCGGAAGATGCCATCGGGCGCGAGGCCCTGGCGCGCGCCGAAGAGGGCGGCCCCTGAGGCGAGACTTACCGCGGGCTCGTCGCGTGTAGCGGCGATCCCGATCAAGAACATCGGGACAGGTTTTCACATCGTCACGGCAGTGCCGTGCGCCAGCCTACCCAGGAGAGTCATCCCGACACAAAACATCGGGACAGGTCCCCTCGAAACCTGCCTGCGCGGCTTGCCTGGGCGAGCAGGGCAGGGCCGGAATCCAGAGGCAGCCCCTCCCGTGCAACCGGGAGCCCAGGGCAGGTCAATCCCGCGAATCCAGAGGTCGTAGCGCCAGCGCCGGTACAGCAGCAGTTGTCACTATATTTTGCAGGACTCAATAGTTGGAAAGAATCGACGGCAAATGCAATCCGAACATTGGCTCGGGCGCCAGCGGGTTTCCGTGATAGCCCGAGGGTGAGCAGCCTTTACCCGAATTGTAGTTCTGGCGAGAAGAGAACTAACCGGGGTACCAGATCTTCCTCGGATCGTCTTGGCTTCGTTGGTAAGTCCAGGCTTCTTCGATCAGGCGGTTCAAGTCGTAGCGAGGCCTCCAACCCAGCAGAAACTTCGCCTTCGTGTTGTCCAGCCACGTGGACCAATAAGGAGTCTTGATCTCGACGGAGCCAAGGCCTCGCGTCTGGTGCAGGTAATTGGCGACCTGCTGGTAATCGACCGGTTCGTCCATGCAGATGTTGAAGGTCTGTTGACGCGCCTGGGGGTGGTCCAGAGCCAGCAGGATGGCATCGGCCAAGTCGCTGACATGCACGAAATTGCGTTTCACCGGCCGCCCGTTGGGATCCAGCATCAGCGGCACGGCGCCACTCTTCACATATTCGTCGGCGCGCTCCGGCCCTACCAGGTCGCGCCAGCGGGGTCCCCCGAATACGTCCTCGCCGAAAGAAAGGGAGTATTTGAAATCGTCCTTTTCCATGATCCAGGGCGCCCGCAGGCAGCAGCCGCATAGGTCGTATTGTACGAAATACTGCTCCAGCATCACTTCTTCGAGAACTTTGGAGAGCGCGTAGCAGCCGGGATAGGCGCTGTGCTTTTGCTGTTCGGTGACCGGTACAGGATGCGGGTAGAAGAAATGGCCCAGGGCAGCGTCGCCGCCAATTAGGATGATCCGCTTGAAGGAGGGGCTGGTGCGGCACTCCTCCAGCAACCAGAACAATCCTTTGATGGTCACGTCGATCATGTCCTCCGGAGTTTCCTTGCAGGTGGCGCAATGGAGAACGTGCGAGATCCCCTCCACGGCCCCACGCACCACCGACCGATTGGAAATGCTTCCTTGCACGACCTCCAGCCGCGCCTGTGGTTCCAGAAGCCGGTTATGGCACAACGCGCGGACTTTGACATTCTGATGATTGACCGACTGCAGAATGCGATCGATGAAATGGCGCCCTACCTTGCCGGTCGCTCCGGTAACCAGGATGTGCTGGGAAGAATCTGGAGTCGTCATTTCGCACCCCCCACTCAGGTAATCTGCCCACGGGCCACAGCCTATCAGTTTTGCCGCGGAGGTGCTTGGTGATTGCAGTGAAAGAGAGGAGCTCAGCCCCGACCGCCTGGACAGCGCCTTTGTGGTCCCCACTCTGGAGTCAGGGTGGACGGCGGAGTTGAGATTCGGGTGAAGGTCCGACCGCTGCTGGTTATTCGCCTTGACCTGGGTCCGTCACGCGCCGCAGCGATCCCGATCAAAGAACGCCGGGACAGGTTTTCACATCGCGAGGTGCGCCCCGTAGCACGGCCATCCTGGCCGTGCCGTGTGATCCTTCACGGCTGATTGACGTCGGGGCAATTCATGAATTGCCCCTACGCGAGTCGCATGCCCCCTCGCCGGACGGCCTGAGGTCCACCCCCCCTGTTGCGCCGGTGGGCAAGCGAGGTGATGAACTGGCACGGGAAACGCCCCGAGCGGAACCGGTGGGCGCGGTCCCGCTTCGCGGGATGCTCGGGGTAAGGAAGTGTAGGTGATGGGCGCTGTAGAAAGGCGCTGTCGCGGCACGGCGAGATTCTAGTCCCGCCCTGCGGGACCACTCTTGGGCACAGAGTCATCCGCACACATCACGGTGATGTCTGCGCCACCCGCGTTTACTTGAACCAGGTTCAGAAGAGGGTTACGCTGGAACGCATGAGCCCATTGAAGAGTGGTCAAAGCGTGCGAGCAGCGATTCTGACGGTGACCAAGTGACCATCGGCATCAGCGTGCTGTGCGACCGTGGTTCCGTGGCAGTAGTCGCCAGCGATATGCGTAGCAGCTATCCTCGGTCTGCTATCCAGCCCCACGATTGGACAGGAAAGCAATGGGACTTCGATGTGCCGTTCCCTGTAATTGCGTGTGTTGCCGGAACGCTTGGTATCTGCCAGCCAGTCGTTGATGAGCTAAACAATCGATTGCGCAAGCTTCCACGCAAGGCCTCTGTATACTGTGAGCACATTGAGAATGCCATTAGAGACGCGCGTTCCCGCACCTTCCGACGTTATGCGGATTGGCGTATCAGGATGTCCTATGGAATGACCCTGATGGAGTGGCAACGCGGAAAAGTGCCAGGCGGTAAGATGAACAAGCTAATTCACGATGAGGTCGCAAGGTTCATTGACGGTCTGCAATTCCGAGTCGAATTGCTGGTCGCTGGGTTTCTGACCAATGGAGACATCCTGTTTTATAAGGCTAGCGGCAAGCGCTACATCGAAGGAAGTGCTTCGCCAGGAGTTTACGTGATAGGTACGGGCGGTCGCTTGGCTATGGCGCAACTCAATAAACGGAAACAAAGCATAGAATACGGACTGCCGCGTACACTACTTCACATCGCCGAGTCGATGGATGAGGCACAAACAGTTGAAGATAAAAGCGTCGGCAAACCGTCATCATTCACGATTGCATGGCGTGATGGCAGGGTAGCGAGAATAAATCCAGAGGCTCCGATATTCCGTGATTGGAAAGCAGCCTACAAGGGTCGAGAGAGCACGGCTTCGTTGGATGGTTCCGAGATCGCCGCACGACAAGTGGCCGCAGCGCTACAGGAGCACATTGTTGAGCGGTCAAATGCTCAAAATCCAGAAGGGTAGCCATAACCATTATGCGGTCAGCTTTTCAAACGTGGGTGGCGCAGGACTCCCGGCAATCCTGCCCTGCGGCACCACTCTTAGGCACGGAATCATCCGCAGACATCAAGAAGAAGCTGTGAACAAGTTCGGGAGCGCCGACTTTTGCACAGCGCGACCTATTGAATGGTCGTGCCGCATGTGTTGGTTTTTTTAATCATTTCACAGCTTCAAAAAGATGTCTACGCCACCACGGCGAGTAATGAGTTTGGTAGCGTCGGATCACCATGATTGACAATATCGAGTTCCAAAAGCACTTTTTTCGGCCGGTCTGCAATGAGCAGGAAATTGAACGCGTTTTTAACGTCAAAGACGCGAACGACTATTTGCTGAAATTGCGCGCCGAGACTATCGTCGATCACATGCGCCTGTTCCGCGTATATCGGAACAAGGCGCTGATGGATCAGAACAATTGGTCACTCGAAAGCTCGTTCGACCGTTCACATTACGATGCATTTCTCCACCACCTTCCGCCCCAAGACCAGGAGAGGTGCCGTGCTACCACGCATGGCAATATATTCTCCAACGATCCGAATGGCTCGATATTCGCGACCGACTATGGCCCGATCATTACAATCAGTGATTCGTTACGTTTTTTCTTGAAGTTCATGCACTTGGCTCTTCTTGACTTTGGCGGGACCGTTCCCACCCACGTACGGTTGAATGCCATGCGCATAGCCATCCGTGTCATGTTAAAGACGGAATCGCTCGATTTTCTGATGGACCCGCGAGGCATCGTCCCCCGTAACATCGGCGAGGCAATGCATGCGCCGATACCATATCAATTGCGGTTCATTGCGGGCCATGAGTTCGCGCACCACCTTCTCGGGCACCTTTCAGAGGCGAACGTGGAAAGTAAGCCGATTTACTTTGCAATATCCAAGAATGACCAAGACTACAAACCAATGAAGGTTTACAGTGGGCGCCAGAAGGATGAACTCGACGCAGACATACGCTCGCTCGCGTTGCCGCATTACGAAACTAACGAAAGCAAGCTGGTCCTGGAAACCGCACTGGTCTGGTTTGGCTGCCTTGAACTCTACGAAGCAGCCTGCGAGGCTATTTGTCCGAAAGGCCCCTGGACTTACGAGACGCATCCGAGCGCGCGCGAGCGGTTCGAAAATCTTTTGACGAATGCCCCAGCCTCTTCAAGTGTGGAATTGGAACACTGGAGGGGGTTCACGGCCACTATCGATCATCTCAAAAAGGTCTTGCTCGAAGACGTCTCCCTAAAGGCTGAGGTCTACGAGACATATGGATCTTTCTACTTGGATAAGCCCGATACTGAGTGGAGAGGGCCGAAACTCATAGACAGAGTCGATTACTATTGATCTAACAACACAATGAAACCCCGGGTGGCGCGTCAGAAATGCCGGCCCTTGGCATGTCTGCAACCGACAGAGGCGGACGACCCCGGGCAACGCGGTGCCACTCTTGGGCACAGAATCAGCCGCAGAGATCAGAATCGATGGATGCGCCACCCGGCGTAGTCCATGTGATACGTCATGTTCACGGAAGTAGCTCCGCCGAGAACGCCTGGCGCTAATTCTGTTTTTCCAATGTGGCTGCTAAATGAACCTCTGAACCTGGCTGAACCGTAATTTCCCGCAACCAGTCATTGTAACCCGCTTGCGCGACACGAATCGTGTGTTTGCCCGGGACTAACTTTAGTGTCGCAGGAGAATTTCCGACGAATGCGCCGTCAGAATAAATCTCAGCCCCGTCGGGATTAGATGTGAGTGCAACTGTGGCAGCAGCCTCCGTAGCTACTGTGGCAGGTGCCTCGTTCCCTGGTGCTTTTGTTGCGGGGCTAGGTTTCTCCTTCGGTTCTTCCGCCTCCTTGACAGCCCGGGTCGTGACTCCAACGGGGACTTCGTTTCTGTCCTTTTCTCCGACAGAGACAGGGACGCCCGTGACCCCTTGCAGCGCGACAAGGATCCCTCGGAAGTTGCTTTTATCACCCTGGAGCAACACGCCCTGCATCTTCCCATCACTATCGTTGTAATTTATCCCAATGTAGTGGAGCTTTGTTTTGTGTAGGGCGCTCAAAGCACCGATGCCAAGCGATAACACGGCGAGTCCAACCGCAGTCCCAACCCTGCGATGCGCTTCTTGGCCATAGCTAAGAGACGTTACTCGTTTCGGCGGTATTGCTATGGATTGTCCGTCCTTCAAACTCAAAGTGATCGCGTCCGCTGTTACCGTGAGTTTGTTGTCCCAATCGTCAGGCTTCACCTTGGTCGAAACGCTGCCGCCGTTATATCGAACCTTTGTGAAGACATTTCCCTGCGCACTCAATATGAGCGGGAAGCACAAAAGGATGGCCAGTGCCCCTTTCGTGAGAACCAATGCTTTTCTCGTGGGAACCATGCAGCCTCCACTTCTGACCGGGATCTCAGTCTACATTTCCCGAGCGGTCAGTAACATACTCATTACCGCCTCAGAATGCGAGCTCGATTCCGAAATTGACCCACTAGATTGATACTTAAGTTGCGTGTTTTCGGTCTACTGCACTGTGCATATCCAACTTCGCCAAAGTTGGAAATGTGCATTGTAATCCCTTCAAAAAAAGCGCTTTATGCCTCAAATAGAGAAACTCGAAAGGGCTTGCAGATTTCAACTTCGGAATCCGGGTGCAATGCTCCGGCCCGGTTCGGGCCTAGGGGCTCGGGATTCGGGTGCTGGGGGCTAGGAATTGGCGATTACTGATTGAGGATTCCGGATTGAAGATTGACGAAGGGAAACTGACCACTGAGAACTGACGACCGAGTACGATTGACGAGTGATGACGAGACCAAGAGCAGGGTCAGGAACGCGCAGAGGAAGCAACCAACCTCGCGCCCGTGAGCCCCAAGTGGCGACCGGTTGACCAGCAAGTGGAGATTCGGCGCTACGCTTGCTACCCATCAGCTTGATTCCAGAACAGGCCGTCGCTGCTCGAGGTCGCGACGCGCCAACCGGTCCATTTCCGGCCTACCGGTAGCCCGCAGGGCGCGCACCCCACGTGCCACCTACCACCTACCGTTTGTGGCGATGTAGAAACCTGTCCCGATGTTTTGTATCGGGATCGCCGCTACACACTTTTCTTCCTACCGGTAGCCTAGATCCTGTATTGAGGCCTTGACATTACACCTGCGATTAATGCTAACATAGGATTAAGGAAGTGGTGTGTTTGTGAGGTCGTACGCAGCACCGGCACGAGAAACGCCGCTGCCGGCTGCGCCCTAGATTGCAGGATCATAACTTCTTGTTTTTTTGGCAAACATTTTTGTGGTGCGTGTAGGGCCACCCCTTGGGGCGGCCCTACAAGACCCCACGTCATGTTTGGTTGCGGCCAAAGGCCGTGCTGCGGAAATCGCGCCCACTCACCGCAACGCGACGCTCATGCGGAGAATGGAAGATTCCAACTTTCGCCAAGTTGCGCGCGTGACGAGCCTGCTCATCAGGATGAAACGCCACGAGCTTCAGATGAAGGCTTTAGAAAATACCGCCGTTCTCCAGGATGTACTAGAAACAAAACGGGTTAGCGATGGATAGGGAAAACCCTGCAAAATCTATATCATTGAAATAAAAAGGGTTAACTCACACTGTCGTAGCCACGGCGACGAAAAAAGGGGGCCCCAAAATGAAGGTAAGTTAGGCGATGTTGTTGAAAACAAATGGAGAAAAAATGTCAATTTTCCGGTTTTCCACGATTTTGTTGAAAAGAAGCAAGTTATAGCCTTCCTCCTACGATGTTGATGAAAGGGAAGGAGTTAAAAGGACAGGGGCTAGGTGCTAGGGGCTGGGGAAAAGCAGATCACGCCGTCATCGTGGTCAGTGCCCGGCGCTTGACAAACGATACTCTCTCAGGCACTATAGAAGATATGAGCAAAGCTACGAGGTCCTCTAAGAGCTTTACGGTTGATCGTTCCATCCTCGACTATGTGCAACGCACGCGTTCCAATCGTTCTCGGAGCGAACGCGTGAATGAATTGCTCCGCCGGGCAATCCTCCAGGAGCAGTACGAAGCTCTGGAGAGGGAGGCCGCCGAGTTTTTTGCCGCTGCGGGAAAGACGGAACGCGCTGAGTCCAAGGCCTTTGCCGCAGCGAGCCGCCGGTCGATCGCGCGGGCGGGTGAATGATGGTTCGCACTCCGCCTAGCGGCTGGTTTCCCCGGCGCGGTGACGTTTACCTGGTCCGGCTGGACAAAGACCGTCCGGCGCTGGTGATTTCCGCCGACGCTCTCAACCGCCACGCCCTTGACGTTTGCGTGGTGCCCATGACGACCGTCGGGCGTCCGAAATTCTCGCTGCGAGTTCAAGTCAAACCCGGCGAAGGCGGCCTCAGCCGCGATTCCTGGGCAAAGTGCGACCAAGTGACGACGCTTGAAAAGAACCTTCTGCTTTACCCTCCGCTCGGCCGGCTGAGGGACGAGACACTCAAGACCATCGAACAAGGCATCAAGCTCGCGCTCCGACTCCCCTAACGTGGGTCTGCGTCTGTACTAGTAATCCCGAAATTCGTTTCTGCGCGCGTAGAGAAAGCATTCACCACGGAGGGCACAGAGAACAGGGAGCAAAAGGACTCCGTGGCCTCTGTGGTAGAGTCTTTCTTGGGTTGCGGCCCGGGCCGCGCTAAGTAACCGGGACGCCCGTTTTCATTTCCCAGCTGGCGATATACATCTGACCGTCTCCCCAACAATGCTCCAGCCCGGAGAACAGTGACGAGTGCCCGCCCCGAAACGTTCCGGGAACGGGTCGGGGACAAGTGGCGAGTCACGCCTGGGGCTGTTCCAACCGTGGGCCTTTTCCTGATTCCCGAACCTAGGGTTGATGCAGCCCGAGAATTATAGGCCCAGGGCCTTGATTCTGTTGCTTAAGTAGTTTATAATTGTTGGCAAGTTTGGCTAGACATCGTCGGGGCACGATCAACAAATTTCGCAGTGGAGGGACCATGAAGCGATTGCTGTGGCTGTTCGTCACCCTTGTTTGGTGTGTCTGCAGTGCGGCGGGTCAAAACCCGCGACCACACGCGGCTGCGGCAAAGCCGACTGCCGGGGAGAAGAGTGCACAACCGAAATTCAAGGCGATCTGGGAGCCCATCAACTATCCCGACGATCTCATCTTGATGGACGTTTCCTTCGCCAACGATCAAGTGGGCTGGATATCGGGCGGATCGAAATGGAAAGAGGGCGGTTTTATCCTTCAGACCAAAGACGGCGGTGCCCATTGGGCCGTGCAGCTCGGTGACCCGCAGTCGAGCGACCCCTCCATCAAAAACCTTCACTTCATTGACGCGACACACGGTTGGGCAGTTCAAGGAGAGAAGTTCGTGACCACCTCGGACGGACAGAATTGGGAAGACGGTGGCACTCTGCCGCCCTTCAGTCCTCTCCACGACTATGCGTTTACTTCGCCGACTCAGGGGTTTGCCTTGACGGGTTACGCAACCGAAGGGTCAAAAATCTTTCTTACCAAGGATGCCGGGAAAACTTGGAAGCAGGTATTCCAGTGCGCAACGAAGGTCGAAGAGAAAGGGCTGACGAAGAACACCGGCTGCTATCTCAACACGTTGCACTTTCCGACTCCTGACGTTGGCTACGCCGTGGGTGGGAGTTACAACGACGGCCCCGGCCGGGGGTTCTTTGTCGTGGCCAAGACTACCGACGGTGGCGAAAGCTGGAGTGTCGTTTATACTTTCGCCACGATTCCCCACGCCGACGCCGTCTTTTTCACCCGCGCGAGCACCGGCGTGACCCGGAACAACGATGGCAAGTTTTATTTCACCAGCGATGGTGGACTGACTTGGAAAGGTGTCACGGGCTCGGGCGAATGGGAGCGATATCAAATTGCCTTTGCCGACCCGCAAGTGGGATGGACGGCCGGCGAACGGAAAATGGGCTTCACCACCGATGGCGGCCGGCACTGGAATTCCCGCGATTTGCGTTTTCCCGCCACTGTGCAAGCATTCAGTCTCGCGAGTCGCCAACGCGCCTACATGGTGGGTGAGCACGGAATGATTTATCGCTATCGCGTTGTGCCTTTCGATTACACCTCGAAGGGAATGCTTGACGCGCCGGCGATGCCCGCGGCCTCCGCGACCGAAGGCCCGGCGCGATAGCGGGCAGCGTGCATCTTCAGCGGGTAGGGCGGGGGGTCGATCTACCCGTCAGGCTCTCGATCCCGTATCGGGCCTCGGGCCTCAGCCACGGTCGGCCTCCACCGCCGGACCAAACGCCATTAACCCTGCTCAGTTGTAACCGGAATCCAAGATACAAGCCACAGTTGGGGCTCTTCCAGCCGTGGGCTTTTCTCGTATTCAAGAACCCACGGTTAACTCAAACGACGAATTAACCGTGGCTATCAAGACAGGTCCTTCCGGCGACCGTACCGGAGGGGGCACACCTGTTTCCATCCCGAACACGGGTTTTGTAGCGCAACCGGCTTCGGGATGGACGCGTCTCGCCGCCCAGCGCGTCGTCGCTCTTGGGCGCCGCGGTTTTTGTCTAGTCCTCCTCGAAAGCCCTCAACATGGGGGCAGATAGACGATCTGGGCTTCGTCGATGATTCGGAGCAGCCCCGAGCAGAGCTTTGACCCGCACACGACCGGGGCGGCTCCGGAGTACTGTGCGGAGGTGATCAGGCCTGGCGTACCGCACAGGGGGCAAGCCAGCACGGCGATGAAATTGGGACCGAAAGACCCCCGCAAGTAGCCGTAGTCGTCAAGAAGGATGATGTCGCCGGGCGCCATGTCCGCGAGCGACGACCGATTCACCAAATGGACGACGCCAGGGAGTCGCGCCGGCTCGGAGGGATTCGAAGCCCCTCGCACTGCCTCTCGGCTAGACGCGTCACTTGCTTTCCGAAGCTTGCTACCGTGTTTCCCCACTGCCTATTGAGCCTGCCTCCAAAAACGGTAAACCGTGCGCTTGGCCCGATCGGACGGGATTCCAATCTGGCACTTCGGCGCCAATTCGGGAAAAGGCACGCGACACCGAACTGCTCGGACTGATTGCCCACTGTTCTCCCTGCTTTCCGAGTCGCAACCCATCCCACCGGCGGTTTGTTCTGCCCGGTCCGGGGCGGCTAGCGATTTCGCTCCGGACCGGGAGTCACCCACCACGTCCTGCCGCCGACGCTTGGAGAGGGAGCCGGTCGGCAAGGGCGATGCCTTCCGGCCGGCGAGCGCATGATGTGACCTCGGCTTTCTGCGCGTCACTCTGCCTCTCGCACAGACACTTATCGGCGGTTTCGGTTTTGAGCATGAGAGACTACGGCAGGAATTTCGCGATCGTCGCTCCGTCGTGCGCCCAGCGTTTGCTCGGATTTGAGCTTTCCCATTTCGGAACGCAGCGGTAGGTCAGCGCGTCCCGAGCTCGAAGGTCTCCACGGAGAATTCGCGGCTCATCGGGCCGGGCCGATGGGTCAAACGTGCGGGGTGAGGAGCCGTGACGCACGCGCCCAAACCTCCCTGCGGCTCTCCGGCCCCGGCCCTCAAAATCGTCGTAAGTACTAGTCTGCTAGCCTCTTGCTGTGCGCCCTCCCAGCCGGCCGGGAGCAATCCCGTGTGCCTGCGCCCCTTTCCCGACACACCCGCCGTGGCCGCGCTTGCTCCCCTAGCGAGGCTAGACACTGCACCTTTCCCTCGCAACACCAGTCGAGTGGCTAATTGGCACATTCTTTGCAGTTTCTAAGGACAGCGCACCGAACCCAGGGCCGAACGCGGCGAACGATGCGTAGAGCCGCAGGCTCTACGCCGCGGGTGAAGTGTTCCCTACGGCGGCGCAGCAAGCAGCCCGAGGTTCGAAGGACGCTGGCCCAGACGACCGCCGCACCCCGCGGCTGGGCCATTCGAGAGTGAGCGAGGTTCTCATGGCAACCCAACCGGCTCCCACCTACGAGCAACTGACCGACGCGGCAGCGGCTCCCGCCATTCGCCGCCGGCTGATTCCACGCAAGGTCGCGACCCAGCCCAGGGTCCATCCCAGGACGCACAGGGATGTAAACCAAGGCCCGGAACAACAGGGGGTATTGCTCGAAATGCTTCCTCTGGTCAAGCGCCTGGCCTTCAAGATTCGCCAGCACCTACCGGCTCACGTGGAGGTAGATGACTTGCTCGCGAACGGTGTGCTGGGGCTGGTGGATGCCGTCGCGAAGTTCGACAGCGCGAAGCGCGTGAAGCTGGAGAGTTACGCGCGCCACCGGGTTCGCGGAGGCATTCTGGACGGCCTGCGCGGCGCGGATCCCGCCTCCCGCGACATGCGGAGGAAGAACAAGAGGATTCAGCAACTCTATCGTGAACTGGAAGTCAAGCTCGGGCGCCCGGTAACCGACGAGGAGATTGCTGCAGCGCTGGGCATGAGCCTGTCGCAATGGCACCGCACCCTGAACGAGGTGGGGGGTCTAGCGTTCGACTTTGGGGCACGGACCATTTCCGCGGGTCCGACCTCGAGACGCCCGTCCACCGAACCGGCGCTTCTCGCCGACAACGGGGCGAACCCCTTCGAGCTGTGTTATCGCCGCGAGCAACGCGAGCTCTTGCACCGCGCGCTCTCTCACCTGCGCGAGCGTGAGCGTCGAATCATCGTGCTTTACTACCAGCAGGAGCTGACCATGAAGCAGATCGCCGATCGTCTGAACGTGGACGAATCGCGCGTCTCGCAGCTCCATTCCGCCGCCTTAGTCCGGTTGAAGGCGTGCGTCGAGTCCATGCTGCGCCCGCGGCGCGCCGCCTCCTCCAGGGTCGCCGCGAGCATCGTCATGGCCGCCGGAAATGGGGCCTGAGATAAAGCCCGGCTGGGGGGCAATTACCCATAGTTCGCAGCGCTGTTGTGGACCAGAACGCGAAGTTCCAGTCGTCATCCCGCACGCTGCGCCTCGCGCCGTTTGCCGCGCCGGCGCAGCCCCCAGGTTCTCTCGCCTGCGTGGCAATCTGGACGCGGGACCCTCGTTCTGAAGCGAATCCTCTTTTGCCCCTGACCCGCCCGCTTGCATCCACAGGGGGTGAATGATAGCCTCTTAGGGCCCTCCTCATCTTGCAGCGAGCCGGGCACTTGGCCGCGCCGACGAACCTCAACGTCTCACACGACGGGCGCCTCCTTTCGCCGGCGTGCGGCCCCAGTGAAGCCATGAATCGACATGAGAACAAGGTCTTCGAGAATCAGCACGTGATTCTGGATGAGGGCGTGTTCGTCAACTGCACGTTCAAGAACTGCAGCTTGGAGTATTCAGGCGGCGACGTCTACGTGCAGAATTGTCAGGGAGAAGGCTGCCAGCTTGTCTGGCGGGGGGCGGCGCAGCGCACGGTTC
>Ga0116124_1001984_pt1 | contig 13521 bp, 12 predicted proteins | sample June2015DPH_13_1_2_FD_89728 | JGI IMG/M metagenome (GOLD analysis project Ga0116124, IMG submission 89728) | Peatland microbial communities from SPRUCE experiment site at the Marcell Experimental Forest, Minnesota, USA - June2015DPH_13_150 | ecosystem: Environmental > Terrestrial > Soil >... | reverse complement strand
TCGGACCATTTGTACGAGTTGCTGAAGCGTGTACCGAAGCACGATATGGACTTTGTCAGCTACAGCAAGTACAGGCCGCTGACCAGGCAGTTCATGAAAGACATGGGCTACACTCCATACGTTACGCTCGCAATGACAAGCGGAGCTGGTCGACACAGACAGATCTTCAACGACGCAGATGGCAACAAGGCAATCGACGTATTCCTCGACATACTGCCGATGTGCCACGTCATAGATTTCAGAGGAAGGCTTGAAGTTGATAGCCCTACAGTGCCCCCAGCTGAGCTGTTCCTTCTGAAAGCTCAGATCTGTGACATGAACGAGAAGGATTGGGCGGACATGTGCATACTTCTGCGCGAACACCCAGTAGGGAATGTCGATAATGACACGATCAACCTCAACATCGTCGCCAAGACCCTCGCGGATGATTGGGGGTTCTACTACACAGTCTCGACGAACCTGAAGAAACTGCACGACTATGTCGGCCAATCCCCAGGACTTTCAAGTGACGACCGCAAGAATATTGAAGGGAAGATCGCCGCGATTAGCGATGCAATCGAGAAGGAGCCTAAGACTCTGAAATGGAAGATGAGGTCCAAAGTCGGCACCGCTAGGAAATGGTACAACGTAGTCGAGGAAGTGCAAAGGGATACCTTATCAGAGTCATCCTAGGGCACCATAGCCAGAAAAACGGACCGGCGACAATGGAGGATTCCCAGAGTTGACTAAGGTAAGATTCCTATTCTCTACGGACCTTCACGGATCGGAGGTCGTGTGGAGAAAGTTCCTGAATTCGGCAAAGATCTTCAACCTTGACGCGCTCGTCATCAGTGGCGACATGACTGGGAAAATGATTATCCCGATATACAAGCAGGCGGACGGGAACTACAAGGCCACACTGTTCGGGGAAGAGAGCATCCTCAAGGAAAGCGACCTTCCGGAATATGAGAAGAAGATACGCAAACTCAGCTACTTGCCCTACCAGACCACATCTGAAGAAGCAGCCAAAATCGGGGAAGACGAGGACTTGAGGGAGAAAGTCTTCGAGGGACTTCAGATCAAAGTGATCAAGGAATGGCTGAAACTCGTGCCTGAGAAGGTTCCCCAGAAATGCCGAGTCATACTGACGCCGGGAAACGATGATGTCCTTGCCATCGATGATGTGATACGAGCCGACAAGAACGTCATTTATGGCGAGGAGGAAGTTGTCTCACTAGATGATCAACACGAGGTCGCTTGTTGCGGTTGGAGCAATCCGACACCATGGCATACGCCACGCGAATGTTCTGAGGAAGTGATGATGCAGAAGCTGGAGAGGACGGTTGCCAAGGTGAAGAATCTCGAAACCGCGGTTTTCTGTCTCCACTGCCCACCATATGACTCTCAAATCGACTCTGCTCCGAAATTGAATCCTGACTTGACCCCCGTCTACGCTCATGGCAGGCCTTTGATGATTCCGGTAGGGTCCAAGTCTGTGAGAACGATCATCGAGAAGTACCAACCGTTGCTGGGTCTTCATGGCCACATCCACGAAAGCTCCGGCTACCTCAAGATCGGACGAACTCAGTGTGTCAATCCAGGCAGCGAATACGGTGAGGGCATACTGCGGGCATACCTGGTTGAACTGGATGGGGCGAAAGTAACGCGGCTGCAGCGAGTTGAAGGCTGATCAAGAGCCAGGCGACGACGCCTTCGTCACAAGATCCATGACCTGAAGCCTAAACTTGAAAGGGTCAAGCTTGAGCTTCGACGCAGGGATCTCAACAGCGTCTCCGTTGCTGTAGAGTTTGATATTGAACTCATTGTACTCGCTTCGAGCGAGCGACACTTTCGAGAACTCGCTCCACTGATGGGCCACCGGTGGATTCTTACCTTTACTCAGTCTGAATCCAGCATCATCGTATGAGAACACCATGTGGTACCAATACTTGTATAGGTACCAGCCAAGGACACCTGACACGATCACGTTCACGGCAAATATCTGATACCATATTGGAGCGACAAGTCCACTTGGCATGATGAGAACCAAAACTGCCTGAATCATGAACATTGCCACGAAGCACTTGAAGAGATTGTACAGTTGAATTGGTGAGCGCTTCTGCTCCATTTCTCATCACTTGATCTTGACGTACTTCTTCAGTTGTCTTCCGAGATATGCGTCAGCAGAGATGACCTGCCGTGAGCTGGCATCGGCGTACGCAACTCCGACGGTGCGATCCTGTGCCTCCTTAATGCATTTCTTGACCGAATCGCTTGGGGATTGGCCGACGAGCATGAGCCAAGCCCATTTCATCTCATGCTTATGCATGCACGACTTGACGGCGAGGATCCACTTCCTCAGTCTTCGATCATTAGGTTCACTATCTTCATCTAGCAAGATCGCGAAGAATCCTACGTCGTAGTTTGGATTCAACAGGAACGAGAACAAGCGAGATAGGATGAAACCCTTTGATCGCGTATTTCCAGCAATGAACAAGTCGAATTCTACGTCTCCCTCTCGATAGTTCAGGAAGGACTCGTTGAAGTCCGCCACCCAGCGGGCCTGCCCGGTCATCATCTCTTTCTCGAGTCGCATCATAGTGTCATTTGTGGCAGGCAAGGCGAAGCACATCTGGGAATGTCTGGTCGTGTCACATGCAGAGGACCATTATAAGTTGAACGAGTCGCTACCGCACAAGTCCGATAGACTTGCACGTCAAGGTGCTAGGATAGAAAAAGAGGGAAAAAAGAAGAAAAAAAGAGAGGGGAGGGGGCCTATTCTGGCGGTATCTCTGTATAGATTGTGGCGTAGTCGACTCCGACTCTGCTGCCCTTCGTTCTGTAGTAGTAGTAGATGATGGCGCCCACCACTAGCATGAAGACCGTGAATATCCATGGTTCCATTGCGCTGCCGTATCCAAGGGCGACAAGGTAGAGTAGGTAGAGGTCCGCCACCGTGGCGATGAGGCCGATGCCTGCGACCAACCACCTGCCGGGCTTGAATGGCGATTTCTCGTAGATGTCGTTGCGCCTGAAGACCAAGAGCATTCCTGCAAACGAGGAGAGCACGAAGAAGAGGGTATCCCATATGTCGGTTGCTGCGACTCCTCCGCCTGAGTTGATGTATGCCGTTATCCATTGCCCCGGCAGATACTTGACAAGGATGTCAGACTCGCAGAAGCATCCGATGAATGCGATCACCATTGTGACGATTATTGCGTTCGTGGGAGAATGCCATCTCTCGTTTACTTCTGAGAGCTTCTCCGGAAGCACACGGTCGAATGACATTGCAAAGATGATTCGCGAGGAGGTTATGATGAACGGTGGGATGTCGTTTGCGACCCATAGCACTGCGAAGATCGGGATGATTGCCAAGAACCATGTTGCTCCCATGCCGGCAGCACTGAATCCTGCAATGCTCGGCATCCAAGCTCTACCTACGCCTGCGGGTAGGCCTGGTCCTGTGTGTGGGCCGTAGGATAGAAACGCATAGGCGCTAAAGAATGAGTAGTCACCAATCTTACCGACCAGTTGTGCAGCATGCGATGACACGTAGGATATGGTGGTATAGAGCAGGATGATGATGATGTTTGCAGCGAAGAGAGTTTTTGGAAGCGCTTTGCCTGCTTCCTTGACCTCGCCGCCCACGAAGGTGGATGCTGCGAATCCGATGAATGCCCAGTATGTGCCGAGTGTGGCGGCAGCCATTGCTCCCCAGTAGCCACCGCTATACGAGGTTGCCATACCCTGATCCAGAGCCATTTGAGTGAACTGTGTCGGCGTGAGGCCGGTTAAGGTCTTCACTCCTGCTTCCATGATTGCTGGGGTTGCTGAGAGCATGAAGAAATAGAGAATTATTGTGATGCATGCGGGGATCCAGAACATGATTTGTAGGATCCTTCCAGTCATTGAAGCGCCAAAGTATGCAATACCGGCGAAGACTATGACGATGATCATGCCGCCGATCAATCCTACTTCGGGAGAGTACCAGTTTGCTGACCAGCCTGCAAGCCATGAGTATATGGTGATAGCTTCGAAGACTGCGGTTCCTATCTGACCCCATGAGACTGTGATGCTGAAGTACTCAAGCCACGATGCCAAGAATCCGACGACTGGGTGCGTAATTCTCGAGATATACACATAGCCGCCTCCAGATCTAGGCATGGCCGCCGACAGCACCGCGAACATGAACACGGTCAGCAGCACACAAATTCCCACGATCATGAATGACATCGTAACAGGTGGTATTCCCATTACCCAGCTGCTTTCGGGCACAATTGCGGGTCCTGTGAACTGGAAGACTCTTTTCTGCCAGCCCAGACCAACGACGTTGCAGAAGACGATAATCGCTGCGGTCCAGAATCCGATTTCTCTGACGAGCCCTGTAGCCTTTCTTACGAAGACTTTCTTTTCTGTTGCCAATTTTTCTAATTCCTCTATTTGTTGTAGGGTCCACGTGACCCTAGTGAGTAATGAATGGCCTTCCTGAACGTATATTAGACTTGTGACGATTTCGTGTGCAACCATCGAACGACTTAAGAGCCCGTCACTTGCCGACGCCGCGCAACACGAACAGCAGAATGAAGAGCACAGGAAACATCGCCAGAGTCAATATGAACGTGTACTTGCGCCGTCGAGCTGATCGCTTGTTATCATCTTCGCAAGTCGTGCTGCAGAAGTCCTTGCTCATAGGAATCGGGGTCGCGCAGATAAGACAGTGCTTGTGCTTCACGATCACCGGTGCAGATTCCTTCTGATGCTTCGACATTCCTATGCTGCCTCGTCACTTTGCTAGTCTGCTCGCATATATAGCCTAGTCCCAACCCGCCGCTTTCGATTCTGGTTAGGTAGGTCGGCTCTTGAAGGAAAGGGTAATAAGGCCTTGAGACACGTGATGCAAGCGAAACCACGAACCTACAATTCTGGCTTCTTTCGTTTTGGAGTTGATTTCAATGATGCGTGGTCTTCCTCCTCATTATGATGCCACTGCCCCCGAACCGTGTTTCAATACATGCATGTTCTTCGAGTGCTCCCAGCACAAGTTCAGCCTCAAGCAAGGCGACGGGTGGTGCAGCGATGTGGATGATAGATGTACGCCGCAAACCTGCAAGTTGGCACAGTGTCAGAAAGGGAAACTGCTACCAAACGGCACTTGTGCGTTCACCGTGAAAACGAAGACTGTTGCGACCAGACCTCGAGAAGAGTTGAAGCCGATCCGCGCCCCGCCGAAACTTGCGGCGAAAATCAAAGAACGCGAACTATTCTAAACCCGATTGCATCCCGACGATGTTCCCCAACCTGATACCGGAAGGCTTGATCTTCCTTCCGTGCTTCCGCAACTTCACAAAGAAGAATGCGAATAGCCCGAGATTGGTCGTGACGCTTTTCAGGAGTTGATGCGGCCCGCAAGAACCTATTCATGCAAAGACAAGAAGACGATCCAAGAACTCATCGCTATCGTCGATCCACCAGCCGCCTGAAAGAACCCGACCGACCGCACTCCACCCCCCTTTTCTCAGGATGAATCAACTAGAGGTGAATAGTCTGGTACGAAGAAGATCCCAGCCACCACGCGTGTATACACTGGGCGAACTGAACAGACTGATTGACGCCTTCATCCATCCTATAGCCAAGCGTCATCCAGAGATACTGATACTCGACGGAATAATACACAGTGTCATCGAAAGGAACCCGTCCGAATCCGCGGTGAAGTTCATCCACCACAATCTTCCCATATTGTTATGGGAATTGGCACGCAACCAGAAACGATCTGGTCAGGATACAGCCGGCTGAGGCTATCCGACCGAATTTGGCCACACGCGTGTAGTTCAAGATCGGTGAGACGGAACGACATCCCGTGGAGACTAAGACGGTTCGAGTTCGGACAGGGTCAAGTCATGTAATGATGATCCGCGATCGGACAGCGAGTGGCGGGCGTGGACTCGGAGAAAAAGGATGACAAGAATCGGAATGAGCAGAATGGCAACCCATGCTCCCTCAAAGAACTTGTTTGCTCCAACGATGACAAACGTGATACCAGTAGCCAAAGCTCCTGTGCCGTTCAATGCTGCCTTCGCCTTCCATCCTTTGCCACGTTCGCGCCACCAGTGGGACAGCATGCCGGTCTGCGAGAGTGTGTACGCCAAGAACACTCCGACCGCAAATAGAGGAATCAATGCATGACTGCTACCTGAGAAGACAACGATCAGCACACCAGCCGACAACGCCAGAAGCAGGATCCCATTGGCATGCACCAAGCGGCTGCTCAGCTTGGTGAGTTGTTTCGGGAGGAACCCGTCATCTGCCATGACACTCATGAGACGCGGCAAGCCAGCGAAGCTAGTATTCGCCCCGAGGGCTAGGATCACCATTGTGCTAGCTTGGATTAGCAGGTATGCCGGTCCGCTGCCCAGTAGGTGTCGTGCCAGTGCTGAGAGTATTGTTTCCTCTGGGCCGGCGACGATGCCAAGAACCTGGGTCAGCCCAATGCTGCCGAGAAACAGGACACCCATCAGCAACGCCATGACGATCATGGTTCTGCCGGCGTTTTTGGTTTCTGGGGGCTTGAATGAGGGAACCCCGTTGCTTATGGCCTCAATTCCGGTCATCGCAGTACATCCAGTCGAGAAAGTGTGCAACAAGAGGAATAACGTGACAGATTGGGTTGCCCGCGTAGTGACCGTGGCGAGAGAGACCGGCCCATCTACAGAAAGACGAAACACTCCATAGGCCAGCATTCCAAGATACGCAAACAGAAACAGATAGACGGGAATCGCCATCACTGTCCCAGTCTCATGTAGACCTCTGAGATTAAGCAGAGTTATAGCGACCAGAAGCAAGAGTGACAAGTACACACGATATGGCCACAATTCGTGGAAGGCTGAAGCGATTGCGTCCACGCCTGTAGTCAGGCTGACCGCTACGCACAACAAGTAGTTTGTTATCAGTGCAGCTGCCGCTATCAGACCCGGCACTGTGCCCAATGTTGATCGGGCGACAGCGTATGAGCCTCCGCCACATGGGTATCCCTGAATGATCTGGTAATATGATAAGGCGAGAAGCATCAGCAGGCCGATTATCACTAGGGCTATGGGAAGCGCAAATGACAACCCGACGGCGCCCGCGACGACCAGTCCCAAATAGATTTCCTGATTAGCATAGCCTATCGATGATAGAGCGTCCGGTGAGAATGCGGCTAACGCTCGCACCTTGTTTAGTCTCCCGTGTTCAGAATGCTCTGCATGCAGCGGGGGGCCCAGGACCAGGTGCTTCAGTTCTGTCCACATCGGCGCCGTTCCCTGTCTTGCTATATCGCACGGGATTAGCCGCTTGTTTGGTTATTATCTGTGCCGCCGAAACGATTACGATAAGTTCACTTTGACAAGCGACCGCCAAGGCCCGATCCTGACGAGGGTAGTAGGGGACAAAAATCAATAAGAGCCGGCTAGTGTGCCATGCACTCGGCGCGTGTATGATTTGAGGTGCCAAACATGTGCAATGGAAATCGACATGCCCTTCGTTTGCACATTCTGTGGCGGGGCGTTCTGCGCTCAGCACAGGCTGCCCGAGAGCCACAACTGCTCAGAGTACTGGAGAGTACGTGCTCACAGGCAGTCTTTGTTCAGTCCTATTGCGCCTCCAGACATTCGTGCATACACAACATCGTCTTCGCCTGTGACTAGATCGGTAATCAGGTTTAGTCCAACTGAGATTAGGCACATTGCGATTGGAGTCATTCTTGTTTCAGGAGTTGGACTTTCTTTCTTCACGCTGCGTGCCTTCCCCAGCTGGCTAGCTGTCGTAGCGGCGGTCTTCTTCTTCACAGCCGGTTTCCTAGTTCACGAGTTAACGCACAAGGCCATGGCTCAACGCTACGGAATGTGGGCAGAATTTAGGCTGGACATGTTTGGTGCAGTTTTGACGTTGCTGTCAGCAGTCTCGCCTCTGAAGATCATCGCGCCAGGCGCTGTAGTAATCGCCGGCAATACGACTCCAGATCGGGTCGGCAAGACAGCCGCGGCCGGTCCAACCACGAACATCCTGATCGCGAGCTTGCTTCTTGGGTTGGCGGAGGTGCTACAGCCGATAGGATTCATGGAGGCGCTGTTGGCCGGGTCAGCCATTAATGCGTTCATGGCCCTGTTTAACCTGATTCCATTCGGCGTTTTCGATGGCCTCAAGGTGTTCAGGTGGAACAAGCTGGTGTGGCTTGTGCTCCTCGCACTGGCTGTTCTGATCACCGCATTATCATACATGTCGTTGTCGCTCTAGAATGCGACGGACGACCCTGTTCGCTGAAACCCGACGGATGTAGTTCAGCTAGAGGATCCTTGTCCTCTGAAAGTAAGAAAAAGTAGCACGAATCCAACGGCGAGAGAAACTAACTCTACTCCGGCAAGCATCGTGCTCTGGAGACGACTGCTCAGGTTCAGTACTTCCATTGCGTAGGGTGGTGCGACCATTAGCAGCGCTCCTAAGATTGTTAGGACCAGCCGCGCGATCATGCTTAGCGGCTCACGTTTGATATCGGCGCCCATTGCTTTTCGCCTAGAGGCGCAAGTTGGAGCCTGGACTCTGATTAAACGTTTATGTATGCACTGCAAGCGAGACCTGTTCTTGCTCAGATGGGTGGATCTTGTTCGCGAACGTCAGATACCCAGTATGTCCGGTCATCACGGTCGCAGGCCGTGTCTTGCCCTCCTCTGCACGGATTTCGCGGAGGAAGCATTCGAGACTCTGAACGTTAGCGAATTTTCCGCGCATGCTTACTACTGTCCGCTCCACCTGGTTCGTCGTTGGACTGAAGGATCCAATTGGAGATCCTCCTTTGAGTGCTTCCCACGCATGCGGGATCACAGCCCAAGGTTCCCCGAGATCGATTAGCGCTGCATCGACCTCCCGCTGTTCGAATCCTTCCTTTGCATCGCGTTGTACCAGAGTCACATACTCGTCAAGGCCAGCCCTTCTAAGCCCCCGCCTTGCCGACTCCAAGAAACTGGGACGAATCTCGTAGGAGTAGACGTGCCCCTCCGGCTTGATCGCGCTAGCCATTGCAAGAGTCATTGCGCCGCTACCGGTTCCTGCCTCTACGACGATCTTGCCAGACGTTAGACCGAGTTTGAGCAGGACGAGACCGATGTCCTTCGGATACATGATTTGAGTCGGACGTGCAACGTGACCAAGAAAGTCATATGTGGTCGGCCGTAAGATCAAGAAGACCAGCCCGAGCGAGCTCACTACTCTGTCTCCGTATCTTTTCCCAACCACATCCCCCAGTTTCACGACACCTTTGTGCGTGTGAAACTGCCTCTCCTTCTCCACGTTTAGAAGCCATTGTCTTCGTTCATCCCAGAACAGGAGAATCTTGTCACCTTCTTTGATTCTCTCCGACTCTCGACTCAACAGGAATCCTCCACGCCAAGTGCTTCGGTCTCGCGGATCTCGCCCTGGATCAGCAGTACAAAGCGCCTTGCGCTACTGGTCGGAACCATCCTTACGGTGATCGGTGAGGCATCGACCGGCTTCAAGATCAGATTGCTGAAGAACCATCTTGAGATCAGAATTGCCAGGCAAATACCAGCGGTTCCTATCAAGAGATACTGCAACGGACTGCGGAGCCCAAATGGCACAATTGCAGCGAACTCTTCTTCCGTAATCCCAAGAATCAGGCCCAACGAAAGACAAACGACACCAATCATCGCTGGAGGCATCACGCTCTTTCTCAACAATTCGATTGACTTGATTCTGTCCATCTCTATCGTAGCGGCTGTTTCTTGGGAGAGTCTGGCCCGCACCTCGATGGCTCTTTCACGAAATCTGAGGGCGTAGTTGACGCCAGTGCATTCAGCGGACACTCTCCTCTGCCCTCCCAGCCAGCCTGTGCGAATCTCGCCTCACTACTCGTTACAGCAAGATATGACACTTGCCAAGAGGATGTGAAGCTACGCTTCCAATAGAGCTATTGGAAGATGTGGTCGGCAATCGCGCGGATGTCGTCGTCTTCAACTACAATATCGGCTACTGCTCTAGCCTGTATCGTCACAGGCTTGAAAGCAATTTTGAGGCCGGCGGATCTTGGGAGGTCGAACAGGTTGTCACCGACCACGATTATCTCTTGCATATCAGCCCCGAGCAACCATGCGGCTTCTTCAATGACAGCTTCCTTGTTGTCTGGCCCGACTCGCACGAAGACCTCTCCTGTCAGGACTCCGTTGCTCACCTTAAGCTCGTTCGAGATCACAAGATCGGCATTCAAGTCAACTTTGGCTCTGTCAGCGAGTATAGACAAGCCTGCGCTCACAATTCCTGTTCGAATCCCGTGATTCCTGAGCTGTTCCATGAGCTCAGGCGCACCGGGCGTGTAGCGGATCTCATTCAGAGCTGGGAGGAGATCGACCAAGGAGATACCTTTCCAGCATGACGCGTCAAGCCGTGCCCATTCAACGTAGTCTATGCGTCCGTCGTGGTACATCTCTGCTGTTCTTCTTCCTACATTTAAGGTCCCAAATCTCTGGTGAAGATACTGCCAGCTGCTTCGAGTATCGGTCAGAGTACCGTCAAGGTCGAATATCGCTGCTCGAAACTGGCGGTTGCGAAGCCTCACCATGACAACTCATCGATCAAGCAGCGTTTCTCAAGGATTTCGATATTTCGAGAATGATATGTGGGGGGGTCCAGAAAGAGAAAACTCGTCCATACTTAGCACCGGCCGCAGTCTTCAGCACGTTCTGATCTCCTCTTCCTTTGTAACCATGAATGAAAGCTTTGACGTATTCCTTGAAACCGGTTGAAAGCATCGTGGGGAACACATAATGGCCGGAGTAGTAGAGGAATTCTGCCACATCCCATGCCTTGTCCCCCGACCTTCTTGCCTGCTCAAGATCAACGGAGTAGACCTCATTATCGGCTCCGCGGAGGAAGTTCTCTGGCTTGGAATCCCCCATGGCTACACCAACCGCATGCATCCTAGCCAGTGTCGAACCGACCTTAGACACAACGACACAGTTTTCCTCCGAAATTGACTTGCTCGACCCGGCCTTCTTAGCGAGTTCGACCAGCGACGATCCTTCGATGTAACGTTCCACAAGAACGCGATCCGGCAAACTGATGTGCAAGACTTCTGGAACTGGTATCCGATGCCTGGACAACAACCGATTGATGGCGTACTCGTTCTCAAGTCTAGCCTTTCCTGAGACCGAGAAAAACTGCGTTCCGAGCGAGACGAGGCCGAGAGTGAACCATTTGAAGCTCTGCCATTCAGTGAATTTCTTGGCTACGAGCCGCTCACTGCCTGCCGTGATCAGGTAGACCTCATTGAGAGCGTTCCCAAGTGGTGTGACTGTCACGACCACCCCGGGCCTGAATTGACCTGCGAATTTCTCGATCGAGAACCTCTCAGCGAGACTAACGAGACCCGTGGTCGTCTTCAGAGACAAGTATTTCTTGGGATCCTCGAGGGTCTCCGATGGAAACTCGTCGAGAAGACCTTGCTCTAGCGAAGATACGAGTTCCCGCGTTAGAACGTCCGGAGTCAAGTATGCGGCTCTCCCGTGTGCTAGATATGCCTGTACTGTTCGCCTTCCTGCTTGGACGATATTGATGACCTTCCTAGCGGGATGTCTCCTAAGCGAACCATCGACGAACGAATCCACCAGAGAATACGCGGGGCCTTCTTCCCGAAGAACTCCCGAATCAATGAGCCTCTTTATTGCGCTTCGGTAGCCTGGCGCCATCTTCCTGAGGTTCGCCTCACGAACATGCCTCTCTAGGAGAAGCGAACAGGCCTTTGCTGCGGATAGGAACACTCTTGCGCGTCTCCTGATTCGGGCAAGCATGAGATACTCTTCTTGGATCGACAGCTCCCTTGCCATGTCTCCATATTCAAGGACAAGCTCTGTTAGCTCCTCCCGGAGAATTCGTTCCTTGGCGTTGACCTCGATCGAGTTAAGTAGCTCCGCATTCTGTAACGGACGATATGGCGTCAGCAGTCGTTCCACGATGAACTCGCCCATCGCACCTTTCCGAGCATCTAGATCGACGAGTGACCTGTCAGCCGCGAGAATCTTCACGGGACGATCATTCAACCTACGGGCATGGTATCGAAGACCATCCGAATAGTCCTCCATGACCACAAGAATATCATGGCCCTGTGCCCGAGACGAATAGATACTCCCTCCGAATTCACAAGCCGCGGCGACTTCTCTTCGTCCGGCAACATCCAAGCAGAGCCCCTGCAATGATCGGACCAGTGCTTGGTTGGCGTCGTCCGACATGATCGTATCCTCTTCTTGCGGCTTTCTTAGGAGTTTCCCCGTGACGGGATGAAGTTCTACAAGCTGCGTCTACTAATGGATAGCGGAGGCCCTACCCCGCCTAGTGGGCAAATATGTCTTCGGATTCATTGATGTAGTGCTGTCGCAGACTAATGTGCAAGAGAAAAAGGTCCACAATGTCCGATTGTCAATCACGTAGCCAGGCCGAAAGCAAGAAGGCTCTTGTGGTCACGGTTCTTCTCGTGTTAGTAGTGCTGTCGAACATCGTGACAGCATGGGCGCTAGATGAGAAGCTTCCAGTGGCTCAGATAGCAGATGTGCAGGCGCCTTCCAGCGTCCTCCCAAATCAGGACTTCGTCGTGACGGTTACTGTAGATTACTCTGAACGATACTCAACAGACATCGCAATCCTGGACAAAGCAACGGGCTTCGTTCTCGCGTCCAAGGGACTGATCGTACCATCCGGACGAAACTTGTTCACCTTCCACTTGACCGGTCAAGAGCACCCCGGCACGTGGCTGCTCGTGGCAACGGTCAGAATCTGGTGGCATGAAGGCTGGTACGCGAATGAGAAAGGCGCAACGTACCCATTTGCGATCACGGTCTCAGATCCTAGCCGCGTCACCCTCGTTCTCGCATCGAATGTTACCCCATCTTCAGCAGCGATTGATGGAGCCTCTTACCAACTTACCACGGATGGCATTCAGATTTCGACGACACGCGGTTTCCACACGATCGAGATTGAGGCATCTCTTACCCAAGACAACGGGACACGAGCCGTGTTTGACCACTGGAGCGACGGAACAAGCGCTTCATCAAGGAGGATCTACCTGACCGAGACCCTTCGGCTCTCCGCGATCTATTTGACAGAGTATTCTCTGAACGTAGAATCCAGCGTAGGCCAGACTGTTGGCTCCGGATGGTATCCTGCAGGCTCGAACGCGACCTTCGCTGTCATCGATTTTGGCCTCGTCGGACAACAATCACCCGGCCAAGGCTCGTACAAGTTCACGCGCTGGTCAGGCGATTCAGATGCCAACTCCGCTGTCGGATTGCTGCTCATGGACCGGCCCAAGACTGTTATCGCGAACTGGCTGAAAAACAACTCCTCAGCGACAATGACATCTGAGCTCGCAATTGCCTCAATATTCTGCCTTGCTTGTGCAACGATCCTTGCGGCGATCGCCGTCACTCTCAGGAGAAGAATCCATGACGAGAGGTGAGGCGGCCTGCTTCTAAGAAGGACCCAAGCCCAGGCGGCTCTTCTGGT
>Ga0116124_1001943_pt1 | contig 13747 bp, 10 predicted proteins | sample June2015DPH_13_1_2_FD_89728 | JGI IMG/M metagenome (GOLD analysis project Ga0116124, IMG submission 89728) | Peatland microbial communities from SPRUCE experiment site at the Marcell Experimental Forest, Minnesota, USA - June2015DPH_13_150 | ecosystem: Environmental > Terrestrial > Soil >... | reverse complement strand
CGATCGGCACCGCTACCACGTCGATCCGAAGCGCGGCGACAAGATCATCTACCACCACCTCAATCGCCCCGAGTTCAACGTCCTGGGCCGCGACATTCGCTTCAAATTCAGCCCCAAGAAATGGCAGTTGAATGTGCTCAAGCACTTCCGCTGGTTGCGCCGCGTCATGCCACAATGGCATCGCCGCGAACGCGAGTTCCGCGACTGGTACATTCCCCTCGTCGAGAACTTCCGCAACGTGGACAGCCGCGAAGCCTACGACCGCTACGTCCAAGCCCTCCGCTGCGTCGAAGAAGTGCGCGGCTACCGCGAGGTCCGTTACCCGAAGATGGAAGAAGCGCGGCGAAAGGTGGAGGGGTTGCTGAGACAGCCTTCCCCTGTAGCAGCAGACTTGCGTGTCTACCACGTCGCGCGGTAACCGGCTGTTGGCGCATGTGTCTATTGAGTGCGGTGGCTCGACGCCGCTTTTCTAGGCGATGTTTGACTCGCCCGCCGCAACGGCTTCTCTGCAGAGTGGACATTTTGGCGGCGGTGGAACAAACTTCGGCATGCTTGCGCGATGGCTGGTGTTTTTCCTGATGGTGTCGTCAGCGGCTGCGGCTGAGTTGCCGCCGGCCCTCGATGCCACCGACCGGCACGAGATCGAAGTCGCTCTTCGCGCCCTCAAGATGGCGCCGCACGATCTGTCGTTTAAGAAGGACATGGTCGATTCCTCGGAACTGGTGCTGCAGAAGTCGCGCCTGTTCCTGCAGCAACCGCTGACGTTGCCTGCCTACGGCCACTCGGTGATGACAAATCTGCAGGCGATTGCTTCCCTTGGAGCGTTGGCCAGTCTTGCTCGCGAACAACTCGAAGTGGCGCCTGCAAAACTGCGCTTCATCTCACCGACGGTCGCCGTCGACAAAGACTTCCTGGATAAGCTGCCCGCGCCTGTTGCCCGCGCCGTTCAAAAGATCGTCGCCGCCGCGGCAAGCTCACACGGCATGCTCGAGCAAGCTCTGCCACAGGACAAGAGCACACCGTTTGCGGCATTTGCGGCGGATACGTTCAAGCTCGACAAAGACAAGGCCGAGTTGGAAGCGTGGGAACGGATGGGGCTAGACACCAGCAGGCTTCGAGACGTTATACAGCGCGGTGACAATCTTGAACTTCAAGACGACGAACTGGCCGGAGACATTCTCGCTGGCAGCGACAAGTTGGACTCGCCGCTTCTGTTTGCCGCATTTGAGAATCTTAGCTGCGCCGTTGATTCAGCTATTGCCGATTTGCGGACAAACACATTCACGGAAGAGTTTCAGGTTGAGACCGACACGCCGCTCGGCAAGATCATCTGCGGTGGAGTGGGCCGCAATGTGTACACCAACGAAGCGTTTCTGATTATCGATACGGGTGGCGACGACATCTACTTGAACAGCGCGGGCGGCGCGAATGGTTTGGTCGGGCGGCCCATTTCAATCGTCATCGATCTCGGCGGGGATGACCAGTTCATCTCGCGCAAGAGTTTTTCGCAGGGCGCGGGCGTGTTCGGCATCGGGATTCTCGCGGCGCTCGGAAGCAACTCGACGTTCATTGCCAAACACATGTCGCAGGGCGCCGGCTTTTTCGGGTGCGGATTGCTGATGACGGGGCAGGGGAAGCAGACGTTCGAGGCGGACACGTTTTGCCAGGGCGCGGGAATGTTCGGCACGGGAATTTTGTGGCAACGCGGCGGGGACACGATCTACCGCGCCTGCCAGATGGCGCAGGGATTCGGCGGCACGAGCGGCTTCGGCCTGTTGCTGGACGAGAGCGGCAACGATCTGTATTACGCCGGCGGCAAATATCCGTGCGGCTGGTTGCCGGGGCAATACTACTCGCTCGCGCAGGGATTCGGCTACGGCATGCGCCCGTTCGCCGGCGGCGGCATCGGTGTCCTGTGCGATTTGAAAGGTGACGACCGCTATATCGCCGACGTGTACGGGCAGGGCGCGAGCTATTGGTACAGCGTCGGCTTGCTGCTCGACGCCGAAGGAAACGATTTCTATCAGGCGTACCAGTACTGTCAGGGCGCGGGCATTCACCTCAGTAGCGGCGCGCTGATCGACTGGAGCGGTGACGATCAATACAGCGCCTACGCGATTTGCCAGGGCGCAGCGCACGATTACAGCGTCGGCATGCTGATCGATCGGGCGGGGAACGACCGTTACGACGCCGTGAGCACTGCGCAAGGCTCGGCCATCAACAATTCTTTCGCGATGCTGTTGGATCATGCGGGGGATGATTTCTACGCGGGCCGCGATCCGAAGCAATCCCAGGCCGCAGGTCACGATGGCGGCAAACGCGAATACGGCTCGATTGCCTTGTTGCTCGATCTGGGAGGCAACGACGTTTATTCGCAGGGCCAGACGAACAACGAGATCTGGTTGAAGCCGCTTTACGGCGCGGGGCTGGACACCGAAGTACCCACGAACGGTGTAGCTGCGCTTCCCTGCCCCGAAGGCTTTCGGGGTGAACGAAGCGCAGAATTCATCGGAACACCGAGCGGCGCTTCACAAAAGCGCCCCTACGACATGGCGCACGTTGAGAGAATAAAATACGAAAAGGTAGACGTTCACAACCCCATCGAACGGCTGCTGCGCCGCAGCATTCGTGAGGCGGACACCGGAGAACACCGCCAAGATGCTGAAGCCGCATGGGGCGAACTCAAGCACCTGGGCACTCAGGCACTTCCCTATTTGCTGACCCGACTCGACACGCCCGACGTGCTCGTTCGCGCCAAGATCGAAGAGTTGATCGACGCGCTAGGCACAAACTCCGTACCGGCGTTAATTGCGGGTATCGACAAGGCGAAGAACGACGAGATGGCGCGCCTATGCTGCTATTTCCTGGCGCGGTTTGGGGACCAGATTAGTGGCGTGGACATCCCGTATGCCAATTTGAAACAGAGCCAACGGGCGAGACGCCGGTTCCACTATGACCAAGCCGTTCGAGCTGTAGTGCCTCTCATTGCTCGCGAAAAAACGCGCTCGACGGCCTTTTATACCCTCGGTCACTTGCACGCCCGCGAAGCGTTTGCGCCGGCACTCGGCGCGCTGAATGATGAAAAGGAAATCGTTCGCCTCAGAGCCGCGCAGGCGCTGGGGCGAACCTTGTCTGTGGGAGCGACGTCCTCGTCGCGACCGGACCAGACCGCGGCCGGGAGGCCGCTCCCACAACAACAACGGCAGGCCATTCCCAAACTTATCGTGGCGCTCGACGATGAGATGTGGACGGTGCGTTACGCCGCAGAGGATGCGTTGGTCGCGATTGGCAAACCGAGCATCGGTTCGTTGCGCGGTGCATTCACGAAAGCGAGCCAGCGGGCGCGTCCTCATATCGTCGCAGCCCTAGCGCGACTGGGCGACCGACGCGCGCTTGCGTTGGCGCGCGTCGAGTTGCGAGCCGAGAATCCGTTGGTGCGTGCGGCGATTGAGAAAGAGTTGCGCGACTGCTTCAAGCAAGACGAAAACACGCGCTGACCGGCGCAGGAAGCTCCGATGCAGCGCGAGGGCTACGTCTGAGAACTATGGCCGCCGGTGATGTAGCGTTCGAGTTCGCGAATGGTGAATTCGCGGTCGGAAATGATCGCCTTGACCACGTCGCCGATGGAGACGATGCCAACGAGCTTCTCTTTCCCCATGACGGGCAAATGGCGCAGGTGCTTGTCGGTCATGATCGCCATGCAGTTTTCAATTGTGTCGTCGGGGCTGACGTAGAGCACGTCAGCAGTCATCAATTCGCCGACCGAGGTGGTCTTGGATGATCGCCCATGCAGGATGACCTTGCGGGCGTAGTCGCGCTCGGTGAACATGCCCACGACGTTTCCATTTTCGATCACAAGCAAGGCGCCGACGTTTTTCTTGGCCATCAACTCGAGCGCCTCGTAGACGGTCGCCTGCGGCGCGATCGACCACACTTGGTTTCCTTTTTCCTGCAACAAATGCCTCACGCTATACATAGACATTCCTCCCGTTGCCCAACGGGCAGCAGTTTACTCGCAGCGCCGAGCCGGAGCAACTTTTTGATGGATCCATTTGCTCAGGTTGGCGGCGCAGTGAGATCCAGTTCGAAGAACAGCGCGCCGCAGATGGGATTATTGCGGTACGGCGGCATTTCTTTGAAACCCAGCGAAAAATAGAGTGCGATTGCCTGCTTCATGGATGGCAGCGTGTCGAGTCGCATCCGCCGGTAACCGATGGCGCGCGCCTCCTGAAGGATGGCTTGCACGAGGCCGAGACCGTGCTTCTTGCCTCGGAACTCGGGCCGCACATAAAGTCGCTTCATCTCGCAGACTTCATTGGATATTTTGCGCAGCGCAACGCAACCCGCGGGTGTCGCGCCGTCCAATGCGACCAGCAGCCGTCCCTTGGGCAACGCGTAGTCGCCAGGCAACTCGGCCAGCTCCTGTTCGAAGCCCTGGAAGCAAAGATCAACATCGAGCGATGCGGCGTACTCTTCAAAGAGTTGCCGAATCGCAGCGAGTTGTTCCGCTGTCGTGGCATGGATCAGAGTCATCAGAGAAAGCTGGTCGGGGCGACTGGATTTGAACCAGCGACCTCCTGCGCCCAAGGCAGGCGCTCTAATCCAAGCTGAGCTACGCCCCGAACCGGTTGCATGAGAGTCTAAGGGAAACGTGGCCGCAAGGCAACTGCGCCAATGGGAGATCCTAATCCCGCCTCGGCGGGCTCAGGATGACAATCTCAGCCGGTCGTAAGCTTCACGATGACGAGTTTGCCGGCTTTGAGGACTTGTCCGTTCTGCACGGTCACGCGAGCCTTGTCATCGGTGATTTTCTGGCCATCAAGGCTGACGCCACCTTGCTGAATGAGGCGTCGAATCTCGCTGCGGCTTTTGAACTTGCCGGTCTTTTCGATGAGTTCGACGATCCAAGCCTCCGCGGATACGGGCAGAGTTTCGACGACTTCCGCATAGTCTTTCTTAGAGAACTGCTTTTCAAACTCAGTGGCGGCTTGGTCAGCAGCTTCACGACCGTGATACTGCTCAACCAGTGCTTTGGCGAGGGCATTTTTGGTTTCCATCGGGTGACGTGTTTTCAGTTCGGCGATCTCGGCGGGCGTTTTGCCCAGCAGGAGGCCGTACCATTTCCACATCAGGTCATCGGAGATGGACATCGTCTTGCCGAACATATCTTTGGGCGCGTCGCTCAAGCCGATGCAGTTGCCTTTGCTCTTGGACATTTTTTCGACGCCATCCGTGCCTTCGAGAATCGGCATGATCATGACAATCTGCGATTCTTGACCAGCATCCTTCTGGAGCTCGCGACCGACGAGGTTATTGAACGTCTGGTCGGTGCCGCCCAGTTCAACATCGGCTTGAACGACAACGGAGTCGTAGCCTTGCATGAGCGGGTAGAGGAATTCGTGGATGCCAATCGGCACGTCAGCCTCGACGCGCTTCTCGAAGGTGTCGCGTTCCAACATGCGAGCGACAGTCATCTGGCTCGCAAGACGCACGACGTCGGCGAAGCTCATCTTGGCGAGCCACTCGCTGTTGCGGCGGATCTCCAGTTTGTCGGGCGACGTGTCGAGAATCTTGCCCGCTTGCTCGAAATAAGTCTTCGCGTTCCGCTCGATGTCGCGCTCGCTGAGCACCGGGCGGGTTTTGTTTTGTCCTGTTGGATCGCCGATGAGCGCGGTGTAATCGCCGATGATGAGTACGGCCTTGTGGCCGAGGTCTTGAAACTGGCGGAGCTTGTGTAGCACGACGCTGTGGCCGAGATGCAAATCGGGCGCGGTGGGGTCGGCACCGAGTTTAACGCGAAGCGGGCGATTTTGCTCCAGCTTCTGCTTCAATCCCTCGCGAGTGTAGATTCTTTCCGTCCCTTGCTCGAGGATTTTGAGTTGTTCTTCGACAGATTTCATAAAAGCAAAGCCCCGCCTCTTGGTTTCCGAAGGGCGGGGCTCTTTGTACAGGATTTGAGCCGAAAAGCCTACTGGTTTTTGTCTTCCTCGGCCTGCTCGAACGCGTGCTCCAAGTCAACGATCTCTTCGCCAGGCTTGAGCGCGTCCTCGAACATCTGTTTCTCCGCCTCGAGCTGGTCGGCCGTATAATTTGCAGCCTTGATGCTCAGGCCGAGGCGGCGTTCCTGCGGATCGATCTTGATGATGCGGGCGACGACTTCGTCGCCGACCTTGAGCGCATCTTTGATCTTCTCGATGCGCTGTTCGCTGATTTGGGAGATGTGAACGAGTCCCTCGATTTTGTCTTCCAATTCGACAAACGCGCCGAAGTTGGTGAGCTTGACCACCTTGCCCTTGACGAGGTCGCCCATCTTGTAGCGCTGCTCGATGCTCTTCCAGGGATCAGGATCAATCTGTTTGATGCCGAGCGACATGCGCTGGTTGGCCGCATCGACTTCCAACACCACCGCGTCCACTTTCTGACCTTTCTTGAGAATTTCGGCGGGATTGTTCACCTTGCGCGTCCAGGACATGTCGGACACGTGGATCATGCCGTCGATGCCTTCCTCGACTTCGACGAACGCGCCAAAATTGGTCAGGTTGCGAACCTTGCCGGAGATTCTCGTGCCCGGCGGATACTTCTTGGGCACGTATGACCAAGGATTGGCTTCGAGCTGACGAATGCCCAATGAAATCTTTTGCTCGTCGCGCTTGATCTCCAGCACCATCGCATCGATCTCTTCGCCGGGCTTCAGGACATCGGAGGCACGGGCGACGCGCTTGGTCCAGGACAACTCCGACACGTGAACCATTCCTTCCACGCCATCTTCAAGCTGAACAAACGCGCCGTAGGGGACAACGCTGACCACCTTGCCGTGCACCTTGCTGCCGACCGGATACTTCAACGCGATGTCATCCCATGGGTTGCGGTTCTTTTGCTTCAACCCCAGCGAAACGCGCTCCTTTTCGCGGTCGACTTCCAGAATCATCACTTCGATCTTGTCGCCGAATTTGACCAGTTCGCTGGGGTGATTGATCCGGCCCCAACTCATGTCGGTGATGTGCAACAGGCCGTCGAGGCCATCGAGATCGATGAACGCCCCGAAATCGGTGAGGTTTTTCACGACACCCATGCGAATCTGACCGACCTGCATCTCGGAGAACAACTTCTTGCGCTTGTCTTCGCGCTCCTGTTCGATCAGCTCGCGGCGGGAGAGGACGATGTTCTTGCGTTCCTGGTTGATCTTGACAACCTTGAATTTGAAGGTCTTGCCAATGTACTCGTCGAGGTTGCGGGGAGGGATGACGTCGATCTGCGAGGCAGGGAGGAAGGCTTCAACGCCGATGTTCACGGTGAGACCGCCCTTGACTTTCGCTCTGACCTTGCCCTCGATCAGGCCGCCTTCGCTGCAAATGCTGACGATGCGGTCCCAGTTTTTCTTCTGCTCGGCTTTGTCGTGCGAGAGGACAACCATGCCGTTTTCGTCCTCGATTTTTTCGAGCAGCACTTCGACTTCATCGCCCGGCTTCAGGTCGTCTGCATTGTCAAATTCATATCGCGGGATGACGCCCTCCGACTTGTAGCCGATATCCACCAACACCTCGTTGGGGTGCACTTCCAGGATCTTCCCTTTGACGATCATTCCCTCGGTGAATTCCTTCACCTCGGAAAAGAGTTTTTCCATTGGGTTAGACATTCGTTGTGATTTTATCTCCTGCCTTTGGGCTGGCCGACTGATTGGCACCACGCTTGAAAAGGCGAGCAAATATAGGGTTTGGTGGCCGGCTTGGCAATGCCTATTTTAGCCCAATCAAGAAACGTCTGGGCAGGGCTCCAAGGCGGCGATCCGCCGCATGATCTCGCGCCCGACAGCGAGATACACGGCTTTCAATTCCTCGCCTCGCAGCTTCTCGAAATCGGCGGGGAAGGAATACGAGAATGGTTCGCCAAACTTGATGATCACCTGCGTTGGACGTGGGAACGATGTGTCACGCGGCAGTGCGCGCTCCGTGCCGAAGATTCGCACGGGCAAGATTCTGCACTGCGCTCGCGCCACGATCATCCCAACGCCCGCACGCGGTTCCTGCAATTGACCGTCCTTGCTGCGCGTGCCCTCAGGAAACATCAATACCGCTTTGCCCTCGTTCAACAATCGTAGCACTGCACGCGTCGCGCCGATGTCACCGCGGTCGCGGTTGATCGGCACGCAATTCCAGCTTCGCAAAACCCAGCCGGCAATCGGATTGCGAAACAGCGTGTCGCGGGCGAGATAAAAGGCTTCGCGCTCGCAAGCGAGGCCGAAAAAGGGTGGATCGAGAAAGCTCATGTGATTGCCCGCCAGAAAGACCGCGCCCTCACGTGGCAGTCGCTCGGCGTTGTAAATCTTTCCGCGGTGATAGAGGCGAAAGTACACGCGAAACAGACTTCGACAAAACCGATACCAGAGTCGCATCGTCAACTCAGGAAGCGCCCGCGGCAACTTTGCTGCGACGCCGATCCTGCTCCCGGATGTGCGCAACGATGAGTTTGGAGGTTTCCTCGGCGGTGAGCATGGAATTATCAATCACCGTTGCGCCCGGCGCGATTTGCAGGGGCGACGCGCTGCGCTGCGAGTCCAGCTTGTCGCGCCGCTGGAGGGACTGAGCCACGCCTTCCTGGTTGGCCCGAATCTTCATTGCCTCCAGATCGCGCGCCCGCCGCCGGGCGCGAACGGCAGGATTGGCGTCCAGGTAGAATTTGTACGGCGTGTCGGGAAACACCACCGACCCGATGTCGCGGCCTTCCATCACCAGATTACCGAACTTCGTCAGCGACCGCTGATGCTGAACGAGGACGTGTCGCACCTCCGGGATCGCGGCGACGGTGGAGACTTTCTCCGTCACGCGCGGATCGCGGATCGTGTCGCCCGGATACACGCCGTCGATGAACATCCGCGCCTCGCCCTCCGCCAGCTCGAAGTGGATCTTCATTGTGTGCAGCATCCCGATCACCGCGACGGGATCCTCCACGTCCACGCCGTTCTGGAGCGCCTTCCACGTGATCGCACGGTACATCGCTCCCGAATCGACGTAATTGAAACCGAGCATCTTGGCCGCATCGCGTGACACGGTGCTTTTGCCGCTGGCGGCCGGCCCGTCCACGGCCACAACGATCACCTTGTCTTGTGCAGCTTGGTTGCTCATTTTTGCAGTCGCTCCAACTTCTCCTTAAATCCCAACACCGCCAGAATCAGCAAGTGGTTGGAGACGCTCTTCGGACCGGACGCAGCAGTCGTGCAGTTCGGCGACTTCGCGAGCGGCTTGATTTCGAGGATGTCGGGCAATCATTTCGCGCTCATTGGGTGGGCGGGATGTTCCTGCGCCGCTTCTCCTCGGCCTGGCGCTTCATTTGGCGAACCTGCTCGACAGCCTGGCTCAACTTGGTGTCGAGCGGATCGAGTTTCTGCAATTGCGTGAGCACGGCAAGGGCATCGTCTTCGCGGCTCAGTTCCATGTACAATTGCGCGAGACGGAAATTGGCTTCCGGACTGGAGGGGCAAAGTTCCACCGCCTGCTTGAAAGCCGCCTCAGACTCGCTCGTCAAGCGCCGCTGGGCGTAAAGACCGCCAATGGCTGACCGCAACTTGGAGAACGTCTTGCGGGCCGCGTCGTTGCTGGTGAAATGCGGATCCGCCAGCAGCGCCTTGGTCAACGAATCCCAGAATTGGCGGTCTTGCGTCACGACTTTCGGGTCGAGTGCCATGAGCGGTTCATTGTTCAACTTCATGATCAGTCCGTGCGGCTCCAAGTATGGATACATCCAAGGGATGACGTAGCTTTCCTCTACGTAGAACTCGTGCTTGTTTTTGTTGTTGTCGAAAATCATCTTCGTCACAATGCTATTGATGGCCATCACGCCTCCAACCCCGGATACTCGCACGTTGTCATCACGGTTGGTGGAGATGCGCTCGTCCGACTGCCGTCCGCGTAATTGCAGCTCGGTGACATATTTCTGAAACGCGTTCTGCATCTCCGTTTCCGAGGGCACCCACAGTTTTTCGCCGTAGACCAAGCGCAGGTAACTCATGTAGAGACTGTCCACCAACGCGTTCTGCGTGACGATGAATTCCCATGGGGGGCGAAGAGGTGTCATGATGAACTTCGGTGTCGCGACGAAAACGTCGGGTGACTTCGCGACATCGCGAACGGCCGTGATGACGAACCGGCCCGGATCCGTTCCGCCGAAGAAAACGCTACCGGCGGGAATTGAGCCTAGAATGCCATCAGCGAACTTCTGCAACATCGTGGCGTCCCAGTCTCGAAATGTCGCGTAAGCTCCCCAAGTCTCGTGGATTGGGATGAACATGGCATTCCGCAGGCTTGGCAATGGCATGCTCACTTCCGACAGGCCTGTGCGGCGGTAAATCTCTTCAAAGCAATTTGAGACTGCAACCCAGTCACCTACTTCCGCTGCTTTGAAGAACTCGTGAGCTTCTGCCGGCACATCGAGATGAAGCTTGGCGGCAAGCGCCTCCGTTTGCTGGCGCTTTTGTGTGGCAAACATCTTCAAACGCGGGTCGGTGTCAACTGCGCCCCGGCTGCTGGCGATGCTACACGCTAACAGCAGGGCGCCCGTCCACGCCATCCTACCTCTGCGACTTCCAAACTCATGTTGTCTCATGACTTCCTCATCCACGTCTGTGGGAGCGGCCTCCCGGCCGCGACCGGAGTTGGAATTCGCGGCCGGGAGGCCGCTCCTACAAGCTTGCAGGAAATTCACGTGCGAAACCTCAGTTCGTCGCGGAAATGTTTGGCTCGTTTGAGCATCGCACGCAACTCAATGGCGTCAGCGTTTTCCAGCGTCGCTCGCAGTTTGCCCAGTTCCTCAATCAAGTGCTCCAAGGCGCGGACGATTTCATGGCGGTTTTCCACGCAAATCTCAGTCCACATATCAGGCGGCCCACTGGCAATGCGCGTGAAATCTTTGAAGCCAGGGCCGACGAAGTTTAGCGGGTGCGCGCCATCGCTGCAGACGACGTTGACCATAGCGGCGGCGACGACGTGGGGAAGATGACTGGTGCGGGCCACGATCTCATCGTGCGCCTGCGGCGAGAGGGTGCGCACGGAGCAGCCAAGCGCTTTCCAAAAATCGTGCACGAGTTGGAGCGCAGCTTTGTCCGTGTCTTCGCGCGGCGTGACGATGCACACAGCGCCGTCAAACAAATCGCGGCGCGCGGCTTCGATGCCGGATTGCTCCGACCCCGCCATCGGATGCGAACCGACGAAACGCGCTTTGCCCTCCAACGCCTCCGACAGGTGGGCGACGACGGAGTACTTCACGCTGCCGACGTCGGTCACGACGCAGTTGTGGGCGAGCGACAGCTTGATTTGCTCGACGAGCGGGCGCATCACGCCGATTGGTGTGGCCAGCACAACGAAGTCGGCGTCCGACACAGCGTGCTTGAGATCGCCCGTGGTCTCATCGGCCGCGCCGAGCTTGTAGGCTTCGTCCGCCGCTTCAGGTCGACGCGCCCAGACGGTGACGTGCTTGGCGACCTTGCGTTGGCGGGCTGCCATACCGATCGAGCCGCCAAGAAGTCCTGGGCCGAGAATGGTGAGTTTATGAAGCATGGTAAAAGGTCTTGTAACAGCAAACATTTGGTTTGGCAATCACGCGCCGTGTTTTCTATAGTCCGTGTCGTTGTAGGCCGCTTCTGTGAAGTGGCGGAACGGGGAAGGCGACTCAGAGAGTCGGGCTACAGTGTAGCAGTTCAAGGAGGAAGATGAAGGAGTTGGGGAGATTTTTTCGTTACGCAGTCATCGGTATTTGCAGTGTCGTTTTTGCCATTTCATGCGCTCCGACGCGACCGAGGACGGCCATCGCCCCAACGGCGCCGCCACCGCAACGAAGGCCTGTGGCCGAATTGCGCGGCGTGTGGGTGAGCGACCCGTCGAGACTGGATTGGGATGGTGCGACCGCCGATTTGCAGCGGGCAGGGTTCAACGCGATGTACGTCAACTTTGCTTCCGGGGGCGCGGCGTTCTATCCGCGCAGCAAGGTGCTGCCCGATCTCTCTACTGCGACGGCGGCTGAATGGATCAGCGGGATCGAACTGGCCCATCGCCGTGGGATTACGGTGCACGCCAAAATCATTACGATGTTCATGTTCAGGGCCCCTGCTGGTTTTCAGCGGCAGTTGATCAAAGCCGGCCGCGTCATGCGCAGGCCCGATGGACGTCCCGCGCTGCAGAACGGCTACACGTGGCTATGCCCTTCGCAACCTGCTAATCGTGCGCAAATCGCGGCGGAGGTGACGGAGATTCTCACGCGTTACCCCGTGGACGGGCTTCAGTTTGATTACATCCGCTTCTTCGAAGAGCCGACCTGTTACTGCGATCATTGTCGCCGTGAGTTCGAGACTTACCTGGGCAGACGCGTGAGACGCTGGCCTGACGACGTGACCGGCGGGGCGTTGACGGATCGTTTTTATGAATGGCGTCGGCAAGTCATCAATGATTGTGTCCGCGAGTTTACGTCGGTAGCGCGCAATCTTCGCCCGCGAGTGACCCTGTCTGCAGCCGTCTTTCACGACTTGGAGCGTGGTCGAGAGGATCGAGCGCAGGACTGGAAGCTGTGGTTGGATCGCGGTTATCTGAATTATGTTTGCACGATGACCTACACGCCGGACTTGCGCGACTTTGAAAATCGAGTGCGCAAGCAGCAGAACTGGGTTGGCAATCGAAACAGGGTGATGGTGGGAATCGGCAGTTACAAACTTGAGCGGATGAGCGACTTGATGGCGGAGATCGATCTGACGCGACGGCTCAACGCACCGGGTTTTGTGCTGTTTTCGTACGATGATGCCGAAGCGCGCCATTTACTGCCAGATCTGGCATCGGCGTCAAGCCCGACGCGATAGCTTCCCTTTTCCTCTTGCAAAGCCCCAGTTGGGGCGTAATATCAAAGGCTTGTACCACGAGAGGTCGTGGGCAGACCAAACCGTCTCGCGCAAGCGGGACATAAGAACAATCAACCAAAATCCAGTCATAAGAGACGGGATGTCCCGTTGGCTCGGCAGGCCGAGCCGGTGCGGGATGAAACAGCGGAGGATACATTGGCAAGCGTAACAGTTGCAGAATTGCTGGAAGCGGGAGTTCATTTCGGTCATCAGACGAGGCGCTGGAACCCCAAAATGAGGAAGTTCATCTTTGCCGAGCGCAATGGCATTCACATCATTGACCTCAACAAGACGCTCACCCAAATTCAGGTCGCCTGTGGTTTCTTGCAGGAGACCATTCTCAACGGCGGCACCGTCTTGTTCGTCGGCACAAAGAAGCAGGCTCAACAGGAAATCAAAGACGCTGCCAAGCGCACGGGGATGCCCTACGTGGTGGACCGTTGGTTGGGCGGGACACTGACCAATTTACGCACGATTCGCAATAGCGTCGGCCGCGTGAAGGAGATCGACCGGATTTTGGCTTCTCCCGAAGCGGAGCAGATGCCCAAAAAGGAAATCGCGCACCTCAAACGCGAGCAGTACAAACTGCACCGCAACCTCGACGGCATCGTGAACATGGAGCAACCGCCTGCGGCGATGTTTGTCGTGGACATCCTGCGTGAGCAGATCGCCATTCACGAGGCGCAACGCCTCAAGATCCCAATCATCGCTCTGGTGGACACCAATTGCGATCCCGATGAAGTGACGTATCTCATCGCTGGCAACGACGACGCCATTCGCGCGATCAAACTCATCACGAACGTCATCGGCGACACGATTGTAGAAGCGCAGGCCGAGTTGGGCAAGAAAGTGCCGCCACTGCAACCTGCT
>Ga0116124_1001929_pt1 | contig 13812 bp, 19 predicted proteins | sample June2015DPH_13_1_2_FD_89728 | JGI IMG/M metagenome (GOLD analysis project Ga0116124, IMG submission 89728) | Peatland microbial communities from SPRUCE experiment site at the Marcell Experimental Forest, Minnesota, USA - June2015DPH_13_150 | ecosystem: Environmental > Terrestrial > Soil >... | reverse complement strand
CTCCGCGACGGTGCACCCTGTAGCTTGAGCCACCTGTTCTGCCATCCGTGTAACCAAGAAAGTGTCTTCACCTGAGCAGGCATGCGGACCATGGTTTTCGGTGCTTCCAACCGGCAGAATTATGACATCGTTCTTTTGGAGTCTGTCAGCTATTTCCTTACCGGTCATAGTCTGGTAGTAGATCCCGGATGGCATATCCATGTGACCAGTCTTTGCGGGAAACACCCACTTGCCCATACAGCACCTCTCTATTCTAGGATTTCGAGACAGTGTAAACCATCTCAGGGCCCATGTCAAGTACAATTTAAATAAAGTCAGTTTTATTTAACCTTAAATGGCACAGTCCGTGCCCCGTCATTGACATTGTCTTAAGTAAAACCTAATAACCCACTGCCTTTGGCGGCGGTCATGTCCTGACGACTATGCCGTAAGGCCGATCGCGAATAAAATAAAGGCACGAACGAAATGGAAAACGCAATCGCCCGCGGTCTACCAATGCAGCTACCACATAGTCTGGTGTCCCAAATATCGATTTCGCATACTTGAAGGTGTAGTCGGAAAGTATGTGGAAGCACGTATGAGGGCTATTTGCGAGTGAAAGGATCGTGAGATAGAAGAAATGAAGGTGCTGAAAGACCATGTGCATCTGGTGTTAAGCGTTCCGCCAAGAGTTGTTAAGCGTTCCGCCAAGAGTATCGATATCGGAACTGATGGGATTTTTGAAAGACAATACAGCAATAGGAGTGTTCAAACCTACAAGAACTTGGCGGAAACTATACTGCGGAAATCATTTCTGGAGGCGCGGCTACTGCGTAACGACGATAGGGTTGGATGAAGAGAAGATACGGCGCTTCGTGCGCTATCAGGAAGAAAACTAGCGGCTCGAAGAGAAAGAGCACAAAAAACAGGCTTCTTTTAGAGGCCAGGGCCAAAGCCACCGCCTCTCGCGGTGAATTATTTAGTGTAGGACACCTCTAAAAACTTATGATTGATAAAGAAGTATAGCTTTCTATGCGTCTCCGATGAGTTTTGCAGTGTGTTTTCCAGGAGATTTTGGCTCCGCTTCTTTAATCGGGGTCCCCATTCGGCCTACTTATCGGCCGCTTCCTTGCTAGCATACTACATCATCTGAAGCTGAATGAAGCGCATTATGTTGTGCGTCAGACTTATCTTGCCAACCGTAGCCCGAGCTCGCACAATACCAATAGAACGAATGCACAAACCGTTCATGCTGTTGGTAATATGTCCGAACACGTGTTCAACCCGCGCACAAATGCTGGACTCCTTACGATTGGATTGCATTTGACGCATCGTCAACGGTAAATACCTGTATCCGTTTTCATGAATACGATTTTGGATATTCCTTCTTTCCAGTATCTTCTTCATACGCGGACCCACATAGGCGCTATCGGCATACACCTCTTGAGAGTCGTGTACGCTTGAATCCGTCACGGTGTAAGCGGCAATAAGTATGCCGCCTTGTCGATTTTTACATGATCTTTGTAGCCGAAGAAGGTGTGCTCGTTCTCCTTGGTCCATCGCGCATCAGCATCCTTTTAGCTCATTTTGGCAAGGTTCGCTGAGGTGGACCCCAAAGTCAGGACAACGTCCTGAGAGTCTTTTGTTTGATCAAGCGGCGTTTTCAGACCGCCTTTCCGCTTACGCCATATCGGGAGTCCGCCCTCCAAAGGATTGGTGAGGGCAGCATGCATTGTAACGCTCAATATAGCTGCCTATCTCTCGGCGAGCCTCGATCAAGTCAATATAGTCTTTAAGATAGACCTCTTCGTACTTCAGACTGCGCCAGAATCGGTCTACAGCTGCGTTGTCCAACGCCCGGCGCCTGCCGTCAATGTTAATGCGTACACCGGCGGCCATCAGAGGATCGACAAAAACCGGGCAGGTAAATGGGCTCCCTGGTCTGTGTTGAATATCTGCAGATCTCCGCAACACTCGCGAGCACCTTCTGGGGCATGGGTAACGAAGTACTGATCAATCGTAATGGACAATTCCCAGGAAAGCACTTTCATGGCGGACGCCCTCCTCTGGAAGGAAAGAGCTACTTCCATGGGTTGCACCGCTCTCGCGGTACTTCAGTCGGGCGTTCTGCAGAATTGTTGGGTACACGCAAGAAGCATGTGTTAAGTCGAGATAAATTAAAATCAAATTTTGCTTGACAATGCTCTCGTAGTGGTTCATACTAATTCAATCTTCGTGACTAGGCAAAGAAAATTTGATAATGGGCAGTCCCGCCCGAGAGACCGCTTCACTCATTCTTGCAGTATCTAATGCCGGTCGAGTGTGAGCAGTATTCAGGCCCCAAAGGCGGCATGATGAGTTCAGAGAGGAGGGATCAGGAAAAGGTCACGCGTAAAAGCTGGTAGGCACTTTTCGAAAGGGATTGGTACTCGGGCATACTCCATGCAACGGGTGTCAATGGGCGTGACATAGGGAAGATTGGTCTGGATCGCAAAAAGGCATGCCGCGGTGAACTGTCGATAGTCTGGAGCCGGGTTTATACGCCTGACGACATCGATATGGCCTTGGAGCTTCCTGCCCGGGACACGATCCAAGCGGGGAGTTGATTCGCAAATTTGACCTTGAACAAGCGGAAGACGTGAATAAGCAGTTGATCTCCGGCAAATCAGACATTATGAGACCGCTCCCAATGGTAAAGTGATTACTTGAACAGGCTGAAGAGTTAGAGGTTGAAACATGATTACAACCGAAGAAAAGGATAAACTGCAGAGCATTGCCACCGAAGCGAGGAAACTTACAATCGACGCCATCGGCCGAGTCGGGATCGGCCACATCGGCGGTTCCTTGTCCATGATTGATATCCTAACCCTCCTTTATTTTCGGCACATGTATATCGATCCCGAACAACCTGCAATGAAGGATCGGGACATATTCATTCTGTCTAAAGGACACTCAGGCCCGGGCTTGTATGCAGTTTTGACGCTGCGTGGATATTTTCCAAAAGAATGGCTTCAAACTCTGAATCAGGGAGGCACGAATCTTCCGAGCCACTGCGACATGAATCGCACACCAGGCATTGACATGACCACCGGGTCTTTAGGCCAGGGCCTCTCCGCTGCGGTCGGCATGGCGCTGGCGAACAGGATGGACAATATAGCCCGTAAGGTATATCTCCTTCTCGGCGACGGCGAAAACCATGAAGGACAGGTTTGGGAAGCCGCCATGTGCGCCTCTCATTATAGGCTGAATAATATCATAGCTTTCGTCGACTTCAATAAAATGACGGTAGACGGTTACATTCATGAAATCATGAATATCGACGACCTGTCCTCCAAATGGAACGCCTTCGGATGGTTTGTTCTTAGGGTCAATGGGCATGATTTCGATGAGATGGACGCAGCCCTTGAGCGAGCAAAAAAAGAAATGTATCGCCCTTCGGTGATAATACTCGATACGAAAAAGGCAAAAGGAGCGTTTTTCGCAGAAGGGAAGGTAGGCAGTCATAACATGGCGTTCGATTATGAAACAGCTAAACGGGCGATTGATCGGCTGAATAACAAAGGCTGAAAAGTCAAAAGATGGCCCTGAAATCCATGAGAGATACCTACTGCGACACACTGCTCGAACTGGCGGAAAAGAATGATGCAATTGTCGTTCTGAATGCGGACCTTTCGAGCGCGGTCGGAACAAAACGGTTTGAACAGCGGTTTCCCGACCGAGCTTTCAATGTGGGTGTCGCCGAGGCAAACATGATCGGTGTCGCTGCCGGACTTTCTGCTAGAGGGAAAATACCCTTTGCGTCGACATTTGCGGTATTCGCGTCTCGTCGAACCTTTGACCAGTTCTTCATCTCCGGAAATTATGCCCGCTTGAATATCAAGCTTGTCGGAAGCGATCCAGGTATTGCCGCCGGGTACAACGGCGGAACCCATATGGCCTTCGAAGATATCGGGATGATGCGTTCAGTCCCGGGCATAGTGGTATTCGAACCCTGCGATAATGTATCCCTGAAAGCCCTAGTACGGCAAAGCGCGGCGCGCAAAGGGTGTACCTACATGCGACTTCACCGGAAAGATGGAAATATCATATACGGTGAACATGAGGAATTTCAGCTCGGGAAGGGCAAAATTCTTCGCTGGGGCGGGGATGTCACCATTTTTGCGTCGGGGTTCATCATGGTTCTTCAGGCCCTGAAGGCAGCGGAAATGCTGGAAAAGAGCAGAGTTTCGGCTACGGTTATCGACATGCATACAATAAAACCTATTGACAAGGAACTCATTCTGTCCCAAGTGGAGGCAACAAACGCCGTCGTCACTTGCGAAAATCACCAAATTAGTGGTGGCCTCGGATCCGCAGTATCGGAAGTGCTTGCCGAAGCGGGCACAGGGAAGCTAAAGCGGATAGGCATCCAGGACGAATTCGGCGAAGTCGGAAATGATGCTTACCTGATGAATCGGTTTGGCTTTACCGCAGAAAAAATCTGCGGGGAAATAGTGGAGTTCTTGAAGGGTAGATAGAAGTAGTAAATCTGCTCCAATCGTTCACTAAGTTTGCATGATCAATTTTCCAGGAGGAGACATACGGCCATGATGACAGCAAAAGAATACAGAGAAAGCCTTAAGGTACGGAATCCTTTACGGGTCTTCATGAATGGAACGCTTGTGGAGGATCCCACAGAACATCCCATTGTCGCCGCGTCGATAAATTCCATAGCACTGACCTATGAGTTGGCGGAAGATCCCAAATACAGAGATACGATGACCGCGAAGAGTGCGCTGACGGGGAAGACAATCAACCGTTTCTGCCATCTGCATCAAAGCCCTGAGGAGCTGTACCGCAAGTGTGGGATGCAACGCCTTCTGGGGCAGAAATGCGGGACTTGTTTCCAGCGTTGCGTAGGGATGGATTCATTCAACTCGGTTTTCCTAATCACCTATGAGATAGACAAGAGCTACGGGACTGACTACCACAGCCGGTTTATTAATTATCTGAAGATTGCCGAGGAGCGCGACTGGGTTGTGGACGGTTGCATGACCGATCCCAAACAGGACCGTTCGCTTCGGCCTTCCAAGGCACCGGACGGCTATGTACGAGTGGTAGAGCGCAAGTCAGACGGTGTGGTCATACGCGGCGCGAAGATGCACCAGACGGGTGCGATCAACTCGCACGAGATCCTGGTCATGCCGACTGTTGCGATGAAGCAAGACGAGAAGGAGTTCGCAATCTGCTGCGCAGTTCCTGCGTACGCCCCGGGAATCACTTATATCTACGGCCGCCAATCATGCGACACTCGACTCATGGAGGATTCCTCTGGGGAGTGCCAGGACATCGGCAGCGCCTACGGCGGCCAGGAATGCATAATCGTCTTCGACGACGTATACGTACCTAGCGAGCGGGTGTTCATGGACGGAGAATACGATTTTTCCGGCCGCTTGGTTGAGACTTTCGCGGGTTATCATCGATCCAGCTACGCCTGCAAGACCGGCGTCGGAGACGTGGCGATCGGAGCCGCCGCCCTGATCGCCGAATACAACGGCGTAGCAGGCGCGAGCCACGTGCGAGATAAGATCGTGGAGATGATCCATCTGAACGAGACGATCTGGTCGAGCTGCGTTGCCTGCTGCTACAAGGGGAGCCGCACGCCTGCGGGCAACTATTTGATCGACATGCTCCTCGCCAATGTCACAAAACAGAATGTCACCCGTTTCCCTTATGAGATCGCCCGATTGTTGCAGGACATCGCGGGGGGGCTGATGGTCACTATGCCGGGCGCGAAAGAGTTCGACAACCCAGAGACGCGCGGGTACATCGAGCTGTACCTCGCCGGCGCCGGGCAGGGCACCGCGCGCAATCGCTTCAAGCTGCTGCGCTTGATCGAGAACCTCACGATGGGGCGGGCTGCAGTCGGGTATCTAACCGAGTCAATGCACGGCGCGGGGTCGCCGCAGGCGCAGCGAATCATGATCGCCCGACTGGCGGAATTGGACAAGAAGAAGGAGATGGCCAGGCGCATCGCGCGAATTGAGGATTGACCCATGGAAGCATGGAAGAGCGCCTTCCGCGTACGGTGCGTGAGTCCTGCCCGTGCTATAGAGGCCGTACAGTCCGGGAACCGTGTCGTGCTTGGTCACGCCGCCGGCGAGCCCCGGGATCTGGTGCGGGAGCTGGTCCGGCAGGCGGACCGTCTCCGTGGGGTGGAGATCGTTCACATGGTGCCACTCTACTCCTGCGAATACGTGAGGCCGGAGTACAAAGAGATCTTCACCCATAATGCGCTGTTCGTCGGTGCTGACAGCAGGGACGCGATCAATGACAGGCGCGCCGACTACACACCATGCTTTTTCTCGGAAATCCCGCGGCTCTTTCGTGAAGGGATACTGCCCGTCGACGTCGCTCTAATCCAGCTCTCGCCGCCCGACGAGCATGGGTACATGAGCTTCGGCGTCTCGGTTGATTACACAATGCAGGCAGCCCGTTCGGCACGGCTAACAATTGCCGAAGTAAACAGCCAGATGCCTCGCACCCACGGCTCGTTCATACACGTCTCCGAGGTGGACTTTCTGGTAGAGGCAGATTACCCGCTTCCCGAGATCCCATCGCCGCCGATCAGCGAGGTGGAAGAGCGCATCGGTTCCAACATCGCCTCCCTTGTTCCGGACGGTTCAAATCTCCAGCTTGGCATCGGGGCGATCCCCGATGCGGTCCTGAAGTTCCTGGGGGACAAGAAGGACCTCGGCATCCATACGGAGATGTTCTCGGACGGCGTCGTGCAGCTGTGCGAGCAAGGAGTTGTAACCAATCGCTTCAACAACCTCAGCCCCGGCAAGCTCACTGCGTCTTTCCTGATGGGCACGCGGCGTCTCTACGACTTCGTAAACGACAACCCGGGAGTCGACATGAGACCGGTGGATTACACGAATAACGTGATGGTCGCCGGGAGGCTGGAGAAGCTCATCTCGATCAACTCTGCATTGGAGGTCGATCTGAAGGGGCAGGTCTGCTCAGAGATGATCGGCCCGAAGCAGTTTTCCGCGGTGGGCGGACAGGTCGACTTCGTGCGCGCGGCCAGCGCCTCCCCGGGAGGCAAGTCGATCATCGCCTTTCCCTCCACTGGGAGGAATGGTGCAGTCTCCCGAATCGTGGCCATCCTCAGCCCCGGTGCCTGCGTCACGACTTCCCGAAACGACGTGCACTTCGTTATTACAGAGTACGGGGTCGCAGACCTACGGGGTAAAACTGTACGTCAACGTGCCGAAGAGCTCATTAGCATTGCCCACCCTGATTTTCGGAGAATGCTCAAGTCGCAGGCCATGTAGCCGCAATTCTGCCGGCGCCAAAATAGGAGGCCTAAGTGTCATATATTCAGTTCGAGGAGAAGAATGGAATCGGAATAGTGCAATTCGATCGACCAGAAGCCATGAATGCGCTCTCCTCAGAGGGGATACGGGAGGCCCTTCGTTTTTTCGAGGGGCTTGGGGATCCGGAGTTGACCGCTATCCTGCTTACTGGGTCCGGAAAGGCCTTCATTTCGGGTGCAGATGTACGGGAAATAGCCGTGATGGAGCCCAGGGAAGCCTCCCGTTTCAGCGATCTTGGCAATCGACTCATGTCAGCGATAGAGGCCTGCCCAGTGCCCGTAATAGCCGCTGTCAACGGCTACGCGATTGGAGGAGGGCTGGAGGTCGCCCTTGCCACCGACTTCATCTACGCCTCTGCCAACGCGAAAATGGGATTGCCGGAAGTCACGCTGGGGATAATGCCAGGTTTCGGCGGGGTGCGCCGCCTCTGCGCTCGAATCGGGACGGCGCGGGCCAAGGAGCTAGTGTATACCGGTCGCTTAGTAACGGCCCAAGAGGCCCTCGACCTTGGGATCGTAAACCGGGTGGTCCTCTCAGGCGAATTGATGGTGCAGTCAATGCAAACAGCCGCCCTAATCGGCGAAGCTGGCCCGCGCGCGATCCGGGCGGCGAAGCGGCATGCCAACGCGTGCATGTTGGTGGAAGCCGCCCAGGGCGCTGCCAAAGAGGCCGAGAGTTTCGGCGGACTGTTTGGGGATGACGAGTCGCGGGAGGGGCTGCTTGCGTTTCTCGAGAAGCGCAAGCCCGCATGGGCAAAAGAGGGAGGTCAAACATGAGCGCTGTCTACATCGTTGATGCTGCGAGGACTGCGATCGGCTCGTTCGGCGGATCCCTCGCGTTGATTCCTCCTCAAAAGCTCGCCGTGCCATTGATCTCCGTCTGCCTTGCGCGCAGCGGGCTGAGTCCTCAGGACGTCGACGAGGTCAACCTGGGCTGTGTGTTACAGGCTGGGCACGGCCAGAACGTCGCCCGCCAGGTCGCCTATGAAGCGGGAATTCCGGTCGAGCGGACGGCGATGACCATCAACATGGTCTGCGGTTCCGGGCTTCGTAGCGTCATCGACAGCGCAAGGGCCATCGCCCTTGGAGAGACAAGTCTTGTCGTCGCCGGCGGTACAGAAAGTATGTCGCTTGCGTCCTACCTCCTGCCGAAAGCGAGGAGCGGTTATCAGATGGGCAATGGCGAGCTCGTCGATTCAATGGTTTACGACGGGCTGTGGGATGTGTTCAACCGCTATCTCATGGGCGTGACTGCAGAGAATCTAGCTAATAAATACAGCATCTCGCGGCAGGAGCAGGATACCTTCGCAGCTGAATCACAGAATAAGGCGGAGAGGGCCATCAAGGAGGGACGATTTGCCGACGAGATCGTGGCGCTGCGCGTCCCGCAACGAAGAGGCGATCCATTGGAATTCAAAAAGGACGAGTTTCCTCGTTTTGGGACTACTGTGGAAACGCTGGCCAAGCTCAAACCGGCGTTTCAACCAGACGGGTCCGTCACCGCAGGTAACGCGTCGGGAGTCAACGACGGGGCCGCCTGCGTTCTCTTGGCTAGTGAAGAGTTTGTGGCAAGGAAGAACCTTAAGCCACTTGCCCGAATAGTCTCATATGCGTACCAAGGAATCGACCCGGCGATCATGGGCATAGGTCCCGTGAGTGCTGTTCATAAGGCGCTGGCAACAGCCGGGTGGTCTATCGGTGAGCTCGAGCTTGTCGAAGCCAATGAGGCGTTCGCAGCTCAGGCTATAGCCGTCAACCGAGAACTTTGCTGGGACGCAGCGAGGGTGAATGTCAACGGCGGCGCTATCGCCCTTGGCCATCCGATCGGCGCTAGCGGGGCGCGCATCTTGGTGACCCTTCTTTACGAGATGCGGAGGCGAGAAGTGGACCAAGGCCTGGCCACACTTTGCATCGGTGGCGGAATGGGAATTGCGATGTGCGTCGAAAGGACTGGGGGCTTACAATGACGGAAATCAGAATCGGAGTAGTAGGAAGCGGCACTATGGGCGCTGGCATCGCGCAGGTCTTTGCCTTTGCCGGCTACCGCGTCGTTCTAGTGGACTTGGCGAAGGAGTACTTGGATCGCGCGATCGCCGGCATCGCGAAGAGTCTGGAAAAGCAGTTAAGAAAGGACAGCATTTCAGACTCCCAGCGGGATGCCACTCTAGCCGCAATTCAGGCAACCACGGACTACTCGGACCTTGCCTCGTGCCACCTCGTCATTGAGGTGGTCTCGGAGAACCGAGATATCAAGAAACAGGTCCTGAGGAAGATCGAATTCGCGGTGACGGACGAGTGCATTATTGCATCCAATACCTCCACCATTTCCATCACGGAACTGGCATCGGAAATCAGTGTTCCGCGACGGTTCGTCGGAATGCATTTCATGAACCCTGTGCCCGCGATGCAACTTGTCGAAATCATTGCTGCGCTGCAGACCGTCGAAGAGGTTACAGCCGAAGTCGTCGCTCTCGCCAAAAAGATCGGTAAGACGCCGATCATGGTCAGCGATTCTCCCGGATTCGTACTTAACCGCCTCCTCATCCCGATGATCAACGAGGCGATCTATGCCTTGGACGAGGCCGTGGCGGATGCCGAATCCATCGACTCCTGCATGAGGCTCGGCGCGAACCATCCCATTGGTCCGCTCGCTCTGGCCGACTTAATAGGGCTCGATATTTGCCTCCACATCATGGAGGTGCTTCACGCCGATTTCGGAGATTCGAAGTATCGGCCCTGCCCCTTGCTTCGACGAATGGTAGCCGCAGGCTACCTCGGCCGCAAAAGTGGAAGGGGCTTTTTTGCTTACTAATAGTGATCGCAGGTTGTGACGTTTGTGCACGAAAGCTCAAGCCTAACATCACTGTAGAGGCTCGCATTCGTACGATCCTGTCGTCGCGTACGTCTTATTTTAGCAAGCCTCACTAGCATGAGGAGGAAGACAGATGCGCGTATTACCGACACCCAACTGCCTTATCAGCGTTGGTGCCATCAATCAAATCCCTGACGCTCTCAAGGAGCTTGGAGTCAAGACAATCATGGTGGTCACCGATCCCGGTGTGATCAAGGCCGGCATTTTTGACAAGCTAAAAGAGATTCTGGATGGGGCCAGGGTCCAAATCAAGCTCTGCGATAGGGTGCAGCCCGACCCATCCATCACCTTCGTCCAATCGGTTGTTGAAGATGCTCGTAGAAATCAGATTGGGGCTGTTATCGGTCTGGGAGGCGGCAGCGCTATCGACACCGCAAAGGTTACCGCCGCTCTCATGACCAACAAAGGGGATGTCGCCTTCTACCTCGGAGGCGCCGCGCTCACGGAGGATCCGCTGCCTATCATAGCTGTCCCCACCACCGCTGGCACGGGAAGCGAGACCACCAACGTAGCTATTCTTTCAGATGAGAAGGATCAGGTTAAGAAAGGTTTTGCCTCGGTCAGGATCGTCCCGAGCTATGCCTTTCTCGACCCCGAGCTCACCATCAGTCTTCCTCCTGCGATTACAGCAATAACTGGAATGGACGCCCTCTGCCATGCGATCGAGTCCTTCACTTCGATCAACGCCAACGCCTACAGCCAACCTCTCAGCCTCGCGGCTGTCGAGCTGCTGAACGACAATATCGTCGAGGCATTCAAGTACGGCAAGAACGTCCACGTCCGAGAAAAGATGCTGCTGGGAAGTTACCTAGCGGGGGTTGCCTTCGCCAACGCGGGTGTTACCGCGGTGCATGCCTTCGCTTACCCCCTCGGTGGCATGTTCCACGTAGCCCACGGACTTGCCAACAGCCTTATGTTATCGACCATAATTAAGTTCAACGCCTCGTCCTGTCAGGAGCGTTTCGCCCGAATCGGGAGAGTATTCGCGAAGGGTGAAACCGCGACCTCAGATACGGTAGTCAAGCGAGTTGAGGAACTACTGGATCTCCTTGAGTTTCCCGCGAATCTGGCCGCGATCGGCATACCGGCCGATTCATTGGAGAAGATGTCCCAGGCAGTGATCATGATCACACGCTTGCTGAACAACAACCCCAGGAAGGTCACCCTGGACGATGCGCGGGTCATCTACAAGGAAGCATATAACCGCTGACAATCATTTCGGGGATCTGCGTCCTTTTCGAAGCTTTCGCCTGCTCGAGTCTTCCAGGACAGATACCCCAAGGCGGTCGGTTGCCTGCGCAGGGACGAGGAGTCGCTATTCACGGTTTGCGACTTGCCCACGGCGCACTGGCTTCATATCCGCAGCACAAACGTCATCGAGAGCTTATTCGCAACAAGGAGGCTACGTCTGGACGAGACGAAGGGCTGCGGAACTAGGCTGGTCACACTCAGAATGGTAAATGGTATTCAAGCTCATGCAGAAGGCGCAGAGGAACTGGCACACACGTCACGGTTCGCAGCACCTGCAGCTGGTACATGAAGGCCGTCGATTCGTTGACACGAGATTTAGGAGAAATCGGTAGCATAGAGAGAAATCCGATTGGGGATGCATTCATCTACGAGGAGGATTGACAGGACCCCATTAAGAAGACACCCTATCGAAATAGAGGCTTGAGTCCGAAGTGACAAAGCCTAAAGAGAAATCAGTTGGAGTGCCTTAAAAAGTCTGACAAATGAAGTGGCTGTTAGCGAATAGGGAATTGATTACTGGTGGGTTTGCGATGGTTGTGTTGTTCGTCGTTGGTTGGCTGTTGAACAAAAAGGCTTTTCGAAACAGTGCAAGCCATCGCAAGAAATCCATATTCAAGCGACGCTTAAATAAAACGAGATAGTATTGACGGACGTGCGCATCAGCACCCACAGAGAAGTTGAAGCCTCTCAAACACCGCGATGCTCCAGTTGGCCATGTCCTGACGGCTCAACTCCATTCCGATGCGCGCAAACTTAATCCCGCTCAACAGCATGCTTATCTCGCGTGCCGCCTCCTGTGTGCGCGGCCACGGGAACTTGTCCCGCTCCAGTCGCTTCTGCCACTGGCAGAATCCGTTGCGATCCCAGTACAGCGCCTTCAACAGACGTCGGTCTTGATTGCTGAACAGATACAGGTGACCCGAGAGAGGATCTCCGGCCATGGCGCTTTGCGCCAGGGCCGCCAGACCGTTGATCTGTTTTCTCAGATCTGTGGCTCCCGGGCGCACGAACACTTTCACCCGATCCCACTCAAGAAACATGAGCGGCTTCCCTCGCTACGCGTAACACTTGGCGAAGAACCTCCTCGCTGAACTCCCCGGGGAGCTCCACATCGCCGCTTGCCAAGATGCGAAGGTGCATCGGGGCGGAGTTCGCCGCAACGGGAACGGCTCGCTCGATCTGGACGAATGAAGCGTCTGTGTCTGTTCCTCGAAGCCGCTTCATCCATTGCCTCAGATATTCCTTGCCCACGCCATTCTCGCGTCACCAAAGCTCACGTGTCTCGCCGCTTTGCTTCCAGGCGCTTACCAGTTCGCGCCATTCCTCTGCCGATCGATGCCGCTGCTTCGTTTTCACGGAGACTTGTTCCATGCATGACCTCCTGACCTTGCAGAGTCTTGAACTCAGAATTGATTCCCTCCGGCCTCTTTACAAGGTGGGGTTGTTTTGACGGTTACTTTGCGATGTCGCCTGACAGCTGTCGGAAAGTATGTGGAAGCACGTATAAGCTGCCGATTGGTAGCCTCATCGCGCGATACCTGTCGTACTGCATCCTCTCTTTATTTGCCTCGAAGTAATTGATCTCCCCCTGAATGAAGTCCCGATTCTGTGCGTGCTCGGCCGCGTCGCGAATCTCATGCAGTTCCTAGAGGAATCTCACGACATTGCCATCAAAAAGCATGTCTTTCCTGCTTCGAAAATGCTTCCAGTACCCGGAGTCTATTCGCCATTCAGTTGCTTGCAGATGCCCTAGACATGTTCGAATGCATGATAGAAGTACAGAATTAGTCACCTGACGGGGAGTAAGCCGCTCGCCTTTAGGCGAAGGCTTCAGCGAGCTTGCTGCACATTGAGCGGTCGGCAGAAAGAATAAGAATTCGAATGTGCCGCAAGCGGATGTTGTGTCGGAAAGTGCAAAGTAGCTGCGATACAGCATGGGCAATTCTGACGCATGAAGGGATTGCGGCCCCTGCGAGGCCTGCTTGAGAATCAAGCGCCTGGTCATAAAAAATGGTGACGGCACCCCAGTCGGCTTTAGCCGACAGGCGCAGAACCCACCGACTTCAGTCGGTGGTGGTTGTATGCTGGGCATGTTCGGCAGCTTAGGGGTGGAAGTCCCAAACTCCATGAAGAGTTTTTGCACGACCTTTGGAGAGTTGGCGTAGCGCGCCTCTCGAAGTCGGGAGCCCCGTTCCTTCCCGACATCACTGTACATCAAGTGGGTCCTTATGGACATCCCGACCGATGAAATGTACGTTTGCCTTTGTTACCTCCGTTCAACTTTGAATTGTGGCAACAGTTTCCTGGCGAATCCACGGTCTTTCAAGAGCGGAGGTCACATCATATTGTCTAG
>Ga0116124_1001889_pt1 | contig 14018 bp, 15 predicted proteins | sample June2015DPH_13_1_2_FD_89728 | JGI IMG/M metagenome (GOLD analysis project Ga0116124, IMG submission 89728) | Peatland microbial communities from SPRUCE experiment site at the Marcell Experimental Forest, Minnesota, USA - June2015DPH_13_150 | ecosystem: Environmental > Terrestrial > Soil >... | reverse complement strand
TGCAATCAGGGGAGCAGCATGACCGATTAAGTATATTTGATCCTCAATTGCGTTGCCAGTGAGTTCATAACGATAAGTGCCAACGTAGCTTCCCCGTCCAATGAGCAGGCTGCCGTCACCGAGGTGGATGCCTGTATCTGCGGCCACTTCGAGCGTTACCGAGAACATTGGGTTGTTCGCTTTGTGGCTCTTCTTCTGTGGTTGAATTACATGTGGGGTGGTTGCGAACCAGACTGGAGTGAAAATAATACACACATATATCCAAAAACCTCGCCAAAGGCGGCATGAAGCCCCACCGGCGGCCCTCAACAATTCATTTTTCAAGTGGCAGATGTGAATTCTACGTGAATTAGATTGAAGGTTGGTGGGCGCAATTATCGATCGGATGCTTAGGCGAAGTGGGCCTGGTATGTGTCAGGTTTGCGAGAGGAAACCTGCGACAAGGAAGGCGAAGTTCACTGCGCAGTACCTTCAATCCTCTTCCATGCCGTTGTTTGATGAGGAGTCGCTTGTTGCCGGCGAATTTGAGAGAAGGGTATGCGAAGAATGCCTAGCCTCTTTGCAGAATGCGAAGAACGTAGCTAACCTTACCTTTGAACGGTTGTGAACAGGCTTAGTTCAACTTTCGACGGCGCGTTCGAAAATCTGAATGGAATACTTCTTATTCTTATCGATGTGGCCTGCGCGGAGAGCGGGGAAGGGTTAAAGGTTTCGAGTCAGAGGTTGTAGGGAAAGTGGGCCGGTAGTTCAGCCTGGTATACCAAGCGTTTGCTGGGCCGAAGAACGTCCGGTTTGCAAGTTCTTCACCAAGCTTCCGGAAGGTCGCGGGTCCGAATCCCGCCCGGTCCACCAAATAACGTCGGTAGTAAGGGCTGGATTATGGCAGCCCCTAGTTGGTGGGAGTGATTTTCTATAGTATTGCTACAGGGGGAGGTGAATACTGGACGGGGATTGGGAACCTGAATCTGACGTAATTTACCGGATAGAACACTACAGGCGGTTGGGGCTGACACTCTATCGGGACCATTATCGGTGCGGCGTAGTAGACGTAACTCATTGTTTCTTACCTTTCGCTTATAAGCCGGCCAGAGGTGTCATAAACGTTTCCCGTTCACCATAAGATTTCGTGGGTGTTCATCTTTACCTTCCCTCTATAAATCAACAACTTGGTGTCAACGAGTTTTGACTAACCGGTGCTTGCTTAACCTAGGCTCAGACTACCGCAGGCCCCAATTGAAGCATGTTTATGCCTACTGAGAAAGTGGCAATTGTTATGTGATTCGTTAGCCGACGCTTAGTGTTCATTGAGGTTTCAAGATGGAACCCGCACCTGTCCTAATGCCGGCTCCCGCGATTGTAGAAGACAGAAGCAAGCCGGTTGTTATTCGTCCTCCTGAGGTTAACGGGGCTCATGATTACGCCATCATAGGATTCGTACTCGTGTTTCTTTACGTCCTTCCTTGGTTCATAATTGTCCTTACGATAGGTGCGCTCGGGTTGTTGGCTTCCCCGTATATTCCATCCTCTGTTATTCTGCCGCCCGTCTTGCCCGCATGGTTAGCCGGCATACCGCTGATAGGAACACTTCTGTCAATCTTAACATTCCCAGGCGTAGGGCTGCCACCAGTTTGGTTCGCTTACTTGGGGTTTGGCGTCATAGGTCTCCTTGCGGCTATCATCTTCCTCGCAATCCTCTACTTCTCGACGGTACGTAACATTAGCAGAGGACGCTACGAGAGGGCGCGAGGTGCTGCACTATTCTTTGCAGTGCTGTTTACTATTCCAGTATTTTTGGTGTTGGTCGCGCCCTTGTCATTCTTCCCAACGGTTCTACTGCTTCTTCCGGCTTTCTTCTTCTACATGACTTACGGCCGGCTTGGCGAAGTCATAGCAAAATATGGCCCCGTCGCAGTCCTGGGTGAAGCAGTTCCAGGTGCAGCAATGGCCGGTCCGCCGCCACCACCTCCCCCCATGGCATTCGCGGGTCCTCCTGGCGCACCCATGCCTCCGATGGGCGGACCAATGATGGGTGGGCCTCCGATGGGTGGGCCAATGCCAGGTGGACCGATGGGTCAATTTCCGCCGGGACAGATGGGCATGCCAGCTCCTTCAGCTCCCGCGCCAGCGCCAAAGACACCTTTGTGCCCCACGTGCGGTAGGGACCTATACTACTCAGCGAACCACCGACGATGGTACTGCCAAACCTGCGACAACCCATCTAGCCACTGACCTATCCGAACTCCTTCAGTTGCCTTACTCGTCCCAAGTACGTACCATCGAGTAGGTGTACCTCTGCATCTTCCATGTCCACTGCTCCCGACCTCAGAATCGGCCCAAGCCGTTCGCCCGCGTGTGTTTCCTCAATTTTCCGAGAATTCACTGGCCGCCCGCCCAGGAAGTCGTTGAACGGCGGAACGAAAACACATCGCTTCGCTGCAAGTTTCACTCGAAATCTTTCCTTCAGGGTTTTTTCAAGATCGCTTCCAGGTTGAATTCCTGCGACCTTCAAAGTTCCGCGAACCAGTTTCTTCGGATCGCAAGAGGCCGTTACCCACGCGGGTTTCGTCAACCTGTAACCCAAAGCATCGCGTAAGGTAACCGCAGGATGAAGGTGGCCGAGGATCAAGGTTTCGCATCCAAGTATTTCCGGGGATGGCCAGGCATGGCCGTGCAGCAACCCAAACCGGCCCCACAGCGCTAGGCCAGTGGACGGAAGAATCTCGACCTTCGAAGGCGTTAGTGGTTCCAGGTTGCCGTCATGGTTCCCCAAAATGACCTGAACAGAAGGAACCAGTTTCAGCAACGCCTCAAAGAAATCTGGGACGTCCCGCCATTCTTCCAGCTCCGCGCGAGTTACGCTATGCTTCACGTCGCCTAGTATGATAATGCGTGAGGGATGTTCCTTCTCAATGATCACCCTCAGCCTCTGCAGCATTTTCCCGGTTTGCGATGGAATGTGGATGCCTTGCTGGGATAAAGTGACTTCCCAGCCTATGTGAAGATCGCCGACAACGACAACCCTCTCGCCGCGTCGCCGCAACAAAAGTGCGGGTTCAGACCCGATTGGTTTGAGAGCATTCAAGGGCGACCTACTTATCCGCCAACATGAGATGTCATCTGCGTTATGTGCTCATCCCCAGCCGGACAAAAGGTTAGATAGCTCTCCTAGATTTTTCACGAACCAGTAGCCCGGTGGTGTAGTGGACAGTTCAAACCCGCAGAAGCATAGAGGGCTTTGGACCCTCCGACGGGAGTTCGAAAGGCATTACCAAAATGCCCGAGTCTCTCCCCCGGGCTACCATACCACTTAGGTTCCTACATCTTCAATTCGATTCCGACGGTTCGCTTGATTAATTGCGCAAGCACATCCGCCTGAGCCTTCGAACCACCCTTAGCCGGTATCGAGACAACTAACGGGAATTCCTTCTTCGTTCTTTCGAGGATCGGTTGGATCCATTGCATCACGGGTTCTGTGACCATGATAAGTGAGATTGTTTCGTCGGCGTAAACCTTCCTGAATACCTTCTCAGCATCATCCCTATCCTTGACGGCATAGCTGTTCTTAATTCCGGTAACTTTGAAATAAGCGGACGTTGGTCGGTCCGAGAGTAGTGCTATCTGTCCCAAAGTTCATGACACTGTCCAATTAGGCTCAAAATTGTTCTAGAACATCTTCCCGTTCCATTACATGCCCGCAGAAGTAGCAGCGTACGCGGATTGGCTCCCTACGGTCCACACCAAACCGAGGTTCAACAGGTTCCCTAGAATTGGATATGCAGGACGGGTTATCGCATTTTATGATTCCTCGAATGCTGGACGGAAGTTCTACGACTTTCTTCGACGCTACATCGTAGTTGCGAATTATGTTGATGGTGGCGTTGGGGGCGATTAGCGCGATCTTATCGACTTCGCCTGGCTTCAGCTCCCTGTTCTGAATCTTGACAATATCCTTATGGTGAAGCTGTTTACTCTCGACGTTCAAGGCAACACTTACAACCTCCCCTTCCTTTCCATTTATTCCAAGGATTTTCAGCACGTCTAGGGCGAAGCCAGGTGTTATGTGATCAATGACGGTTCCGTCTTTGATCTTCCTAACGTAGAGTTCTTGGCGCGCCTGCAAACCTATTCAACTGCCCAATCCTTGACAACCGTTATTTAACCCTGAGAAGTGGGAACAGAAAGTGATTGCTTACGACACCCTACGACGATGCAACGCAATGGAATTCGAACCGAAAAACCAACGCATAGGTGCTTATTAATCGTGAGAACATTGAGTCTCTGGCGCGTTGATAATGGAGTTCGCGGGAAGAGACATTGTATCAATCAAGGATTTCTCTCGTGAAGAGATTGACTACGTTCTCCAAATAACTGATTCCTTAGAGCCGATGGCGAGGAAGAGCTCGCATGCGCTCGACGGCAAGATTATGGCTACCTTGTTCTTTGAGCCCTCCACTCGAACACGGCTGAGCTTCGAATCAGCCATGTACCGGTACGGCGGTAACTGCATTGGTTTCGCCGAACCGAAAGCTGCCTCAGTTGAAAAAGGAGAGAACCTCGCCGACACCGTCCGCGTTGTGGAGAGTTACGCGGATGTTCTAGTAATACGTCATCCGTTGGAAGGGGCGGCACGTCTCGCGGCCGAATTCGCTTCTGTCCCAGTCATCAACGCCGGGACCGGTGCCGAAGAGCATCCGACTCAAGCTATGCTTGACCTGTACACGATGCGTAGGGAACTTGGGAAGATTGACGGGTTGAATATTGCACTAGCCGGTGACTTGAGATATGGCCGTACCGTACATTCCCTAGCTTATGCCCTCTCCCTGTACAACATCAACCTCTACCTAGTCTCACCGCCTCTGTTGAGGATGCGCAAAGAAGTCCTTGAGGAGGTGAGTGGGCGGGTGAAGGTGCAGGAGGTCGAGGAACTTTCTAAGGTATTGCCGCATGTTGACGTAGTCTACATGACCCGAATTCAGAAGGAAAGGTTCGGTTCCTTGGAAGATTACGAGAAGGTGCGTGGCTCGTACAGGCTCACCGCGGCCGATCTCCTTCAAGCTAAGCCGAAGGCGATTATAATGCATCCCTTGCCAAGGGTCGACGAAATCGAGTACAGCGTCGATAATACTCCGCACTCGAAATACTTCAAGCAGGTCTGGTATGGGCTCCTCGTTCGTATGAGCTTGATTGGGCTGGTTCTCGGCGCGTTGAAGTAGGCATAGTGTTACCTAAGGTAACGCTTATATGATGATTTTCCCCAACATATTACCGGAACAAAGATGCGCTTAGAAGTCCTCCCATCCTCGCGAAAACGCCGAGTCCTACCAATGCACGTAGTGAACTATACGGCGTTTCGTGAAGATTTTCGCACCCAAGAGGACGAGAGCGAACTTCACCTCCTAGAGAAATTCCATGCCGCTAGAGTTCTTTCGCGGAATGGGGACGTGGACACTTTTATCGAACCAGTTGTATACGACTCAGAGAAACATTCGCACCGGTTCACCGCGGACCTGGCCGGAGTTGAAGGCGGTAGCTTGACGGCAGTATTCTGTGAAACAGAGCCACCGGACGAGTCGCTACTAAGGGATCTGGGAGTGGTAGATGAGGCGGAGAACTCGAAAGCCGTTGTCGTTTACCCGTCGAAAGTGAATTCTAACTCAATAGATTCCCAGTTCCCCGACGCCGTTGACTCAGGCAAGTTCGTAATTGAGCATCTGAATTGGCGGGACCGAGGGCTGGAGAGGGCTTTTCGGGAAGCACTGGAACTCATGGACCTGCTCTGTAACGAAACGCGTGTGAAGATGCTACTCCCGCTGTTGGAGCGTCCGCAGGGAAAGAAGAATTTCAGGGAAGGAATAAACCCCAAGCTCATCTACGAAAATGTCCCCTTGCTGAGAGCACACAAACTCATTGCCGAGCTATCAGATGACCTGTACGACCTTACTCCAATTGGCAAGACGATCCTCGGCGAGTACTTGGCTTTCGTTGAGAAAGTAAGGGATCTGCTCGAAAAAGCAGACAAAGAAGAATAAACTCGAGTTGAGAAACATGAGTACAATGGCTGAACGTCTAGATGCATCCCGTGACTTTAGCGACGTATTCGAGCTTGTCAAGAAATCTGCAGAACATGCCTTAGGCCGTCGTAGAGCAGGCCTAATGCTCTATCTCGCTAAGCTGCCCACGCAAATTGGTGCGTACCACACAATGGGGACGAACGGCATCGTCATGAACCGAACGACTCTTGACATGGTGACACATGGTGCACGGTCTCTCCGCGAAATAAACTCATACGTGTATTCGATTCTGCTACACGAGTATTTGCATGCGCTTGGTTACGTGGAAGAACGGGACGTGCGGAGGCTGGTGTACGATGTATCGCTGCAATCATTTGGTCCAGACCACCCGGCTACTCAAATAGCCTCGAAAGGTCCGAGCGCCATGTTCCCCGAAATTTCACTCCATGAAGTGCCAACGGAGACACCTGATGTTGAAGTGATTCCAGACCTGGAGAGAAGTAGCCGACGATACATCAGCTAGCTACCGTGTAAGATATCCGCCTTTCCACACTTCTCTTCTTTGCCTCAGGCCAAAGGGTGAAGGGTAGCAGGCCGTATGATGCCCGGCCTAGGTGTGTGATCTTGTCTGAACCGCAACTACTGCACTTCGGAGTAATCCCAAGGTCGGTGTGGTTGCAGACGCTGCAGGCCGAGTAGTTTGATGTGTAAGCCAAGAACTTGCAACCAGATTCAAATGCTCTCTCCGTTAGCTTCAGAAGGGCGGGCGCAGTGGAATCAGGGGAGATGCAGACCAAACTGAGATGGCCGCCGGGCGTGGCTGATTGGAACCTTGATTCCAATTCCAACCTGCTATCGATAGCCATTTTGGTTGTCAGAGGAATGGTCGGCAAGTCGGTGTAGTGGAAGAGCCCCCTAGATCCGTCTGCCACGATAGCTGCCCTTCCATATTGCTCCATGTCCAATTCTGCAAGTCTCCCCGCAGCTTCGTCCCCGGGCCGTTGTGAAACCAAGATTCGCATCTCTGCTTCCTCTGAGGCGGACTTCAGCAGCTTCGAAGCTTCTTGCAGTATTTTTAGGCCGAAATCGGCCGCTCCTTTGTCCCGTTCCATCCTCAGTCCGGTATGCGCGTCAACGGCTTCGTTCAGGCCAATAAATGAGAGATTGTAGGAAGAGTTCTTTTCGTAGAAGTAAGGCGCGGCGCCACTCTCACCGGCCAAGAGAGGGAGCAGTGGCTGCTTCAAACGTTCGCTCACGAACTTTTTCTTGAATTTGAAACCTTCCACGGTTAACGCGACAGTTTCCCTAAGTAGTGCTAGGAATTTTTCGTCATTCTTCTTGGCCTCGTAGGATATTCGGGGAAGGTTTAGGAAAATGGTGTCCATGCTGCCTGTCCTGATACAGTCAGCGTCCCAGTGCTTCGTCCATTCATCGCCCAACCTAAGCCCCGTAGCCGAGTAACTGCTCTTCTCTTCGTCGCCACTTAGTTCGAAGAATGGTATGCTGCGTTGTAAGGCAAGTTCGTGTGTTTTTTCAAGAATTTCTCTGGCCTGTTCGTCATTCAGAGCCTTACGCCTAACTCTCACTAGGAGATGGGGCAGAATCGGCGGTCGTGAGTGCGACATCTTTTGAAAGGCTTCGATTGTCGCGCCTGCCAACCGGTTGCTCTCCTCTATGAAACCTGAGTATTTGCCGACGGGTTTGCCGCTCGGCCCAATCGCATCCTCCTGCGAAAGGAACTCTGGCGTCGCCAAGTCAACCGAGATTGATATGCCCGCTAGAGGACTGCTTGATGGGATATCTCTCCGCATTGACGTGAAGAAGTAGTAAAGCCCGTTGGAGATGTCCTCCGCAGTTCTTCCTCGAACGTACGGGGAGAGGAAGATGTTGAAGAACTCAACCGTCTGCTCTCCCGAGATCTCCCCGGCGCCAAGCTCCAATACTTGGCGGACCAGTGCAAGGGCCGCCTCGAAAGTGTCGGGTGGTGACATTCCCGGGAGACTGTTCTTTAGGAAGTAGCGTACGTCGTGAATTATTTCGTTCGGTGAGAGAATCCAGTTTTCCAAGTTGGCTATGTGGATTTCACCTGACAGGTGCGCGTCCGCGAGTTTGTGAGGAAGGCAGTTGAGCAGGACGTATTCCGAGAGGACTGACCTAGCCGACGATCGTTGGACGTAACCAGCGCTAAGTTGTTTCTCGCCCGCAGTTTTGATGAGTTGGGTCACGTCGTAAACTGGCATTCCCAGCCTTGTGAGCTTGTGGCGGTATTCCTCCAGCTTCTTCTCAATCAAGATCGCATTAACGAACTCTCGGATCAACGGCGCAGTAAGGTAAGTCGTCTTCAATCTGACAAGCCTATCCTCAGCCTCAGCCGCTATCTCGTCCGCCATCTCTTGGGGGACACCCGCTTCAACAACCAGCGATCTTGCGATCTTATTCCTGTGAAATTCCTCTATCGCGAGCCTTGAAGATCGCACATAGAGTTTTCCGCGCTTGACATTAACGTACTCGTCCAAGTCTCTAGCGAAGGAAACGATCATTCGGCCGAGTTCAGTGACCTCGTACCGCTTCGTCTTCTTCTCAAGCGTCACTAGGCCTATGTCGGTTAGGCTCCGGAGATGGTAGACAAATTTTCCTGCGTCCCGCACGGGGTCGAGTTTGACTTGGAACATTATTTCCGTGTACTGGAGTGGGCCTTTGGTTGAGAGAAGTCGTAAAATCTGTAGTCTCACCGGGGCAGACGCGGCATCGAAGATGCCAGCACCTACTCTCTCCGATGAACGAAACAAGCAATTACCGCCTAGAAGATGGCTCGCAACCACCATAACATACGAAGACGTTTAAAAAATTGTAGTTGCTGCCCTCCCGTCGTTGAGGAACCATGGTTCTGTGTAGTTACCGGTATTGAGAATCTTTATCTTTGTTCAACCTGCGAGGAGCCATCCAATTCAGGTGCCATGCAGATGGATGAAACGCGAATGCGGGACGACGATTACAAAATCCTAGCAAAACTCGAAGAAGCCTTCGAAAAGAAAGACCTCTCATTCTTCAAATCCTTCCTGGAAACTTCAAAGGGGCTCCCTCTTTTGCTACGTGTTCACTCAGTTTGCATGCTCGAGCATATTGGAAACGAGGAACTGGTAGGTCCATTGTGCATGGTTCTGGCCGAAGACCCCAGTCCGCTCACAAGGCATGAGGCCGCATTCACGCTAGGCCAGTTAGGTTACCACTCAGCCGTGCCCGCACTGGTTGATGCAATGCTCCATGACGAGAGCCCGATCGTTCGACATGAGTCGGCGGTAGCGCTGAGTTCCATAGGCGACGATGAGGTGGTTCCTGATCTGAAGAAAGCGATCGAGGATAAGGATGAGGACGTACGTAATTCAGCACTAATTGCTTTCGAATATTTGGGTTACTTACGCCGGAAGAGAGAAAATGTCGCCGATAAGTTTGCAGTGAAGCCGAAGATTAGGCTGTGAAGCATTTAAGCGAGTGGCCGGTCCCTACTGGGTTTAGGGGCGGTGGTCCAGGCCACGAGTTCACCCTTCGTGGGGACAACTTGGTCTAAGATAGCGAGCATGCGCTTGCCTTGAAACCGGTCTCGGGACCAGAAAATACCGAACAGCGAGTACACCGGTGAGCGAGGGTTCAAAATGACCTGTCAGGGTCATGATATTCCCTCCCGCCCCACCATATAGCCAAGATGTAACCCTGTCACCTTGCGACAAACTCAGCAATTTGTCTGCGGAAGTCAATCTCAATTTTGCAATCTCGGTGAATAATGGTTTTGTTCTCGGAATGCTCGCAATCATCAGACGGGATTGGGATTGATGAAAGTACTGATTGCCGTGCTGATATTGTCGACGCTCTCGATGCCAACGGGTGTCAACGCTCTTATCCCGCCACAGGCTCAGGTTCAGACCCAAGCTTTGTTCCTCTCATCACTGAACGCAACGCACCCCATGGGCTACTTTGCAAGTTCGATCATGTCTTCCTTGAAACGTACAGGATACAATGCTACGTACCTCACGGACGGCGCCGTTACAATTAACCTTCTGTTAACCAAGATGAAGAATTACAGTGTCGTTATCTGGCGCACAGACAGTTTCACTTGGAACCGCGTCACCTATTGGTACGTAGGCGAGAAGGCCAACATTGGAGTTAAACAGAAATACGCCTCGGATTTTGCTGCAGGTAGGATTACCATTAAGACAGGCATGGTCGCCGTAAGTACAAACTTCTTGAAAAATCACCTCGGGCCTAATACACTGCCCGATGTCAAACTACTAATTTTCGAGTCGAGTAATGGCAATACGATTGCCCCGGTCTTTCTTGCAGCAGGCGTGACATCAGTAGTTTTCTGTAGCGGGGTCATCACACTCCAATTCGGGTTTTTGGATGACTTAACTGCCGAACTCGTTATCTACCTAACTCAAGGAGAGGATGTCCACAACGCCGTGTACGACACAGTTTCACCGTTCACTCAGAATGACCAAATGAATGACCCTCTCGATTCAACATATGCACCAATCTTCTGGTACATCGGCGACGGTACTGTAGCGATATCTTCTGCAATTCACTCAGCTCCTCAGCATCGTGTCCCCAGGCTACCCTGAACGATTGGTATCGCAAGTAGACAATTTCTAGTGAAGCCGGGTTCATTCGGTGACTTAATGCTAGAGCCGGGCTCCGGTCATTTCTCGTATCCCGCATGCATGAATGTATGCGGTGCGCCAAAAGACGGGATAAAAACGTCCTCATACCTTACGTTCAAGAGGTACTGCTTGCTTCTGCTAATTGCAGAGTCTCTCAACCTCCGATTATGAGCAAGCCCTACCGATGACCCGATGTATTGACTACAGCGGCCTCTGCATTTTTCCTTGATATCAGCATATAGTTGGTTTAGCGTATTCAAATTGCCCTTAATCCCAAACGGCCTCTCGGTAAGATCGATAATGCTTGCATCGAACGCTTCGTTCGTAGAATGAAGAAACTTGAAAGCATCACCGATCAAGATTCTAACCCTCGGGTCTCTGAACGCCCGGCCTACCCCTTTGATGTACTTCCTGCAACATTCGACAAGCAAAGGGTCAATCTCAACGACAGTGACTAGCTCAATTGAGGGAGAATCGAGCAATGCCAGCGCAGTCTGCCCACTGCCGCCCCCAAGCACAACTACTTTGGCGGCCCCATTTCTCTTAGCAGTACCACAGAGGGCTTCATTGAAGATCCGTGAATCATAGGTAGTATGCTGAAGATTATCGTCGAGAAACAACATCCTACCGTAGGCATCGTTGTCGATTATGTCGATTTTTTGATAATTCGACCGTCCTGAAAAACAGAATTTCTTGGCATGATACGCCAAATGCAAACCGAGGTAGGGTTCGTAGACAATGTATTCGGATTTCTCAAAGCACACCTTACGGTCGCTAATTGCCATATGCTTCGATGAGGTAGCACGAGAATAATCTATAATAGGCCTCCGTATCGCATTTGAACTAATGCGCCGCCCGCTCTACCGTCAACTCGTTTCTTACTATGAGCTCATCGAGGGCAGGGACTGGAAGAGTGAAGTCGGTCTCATTACCTCTATTTTGCGAGGTCACGGCTCGCAATCCCTGGTGGATTTAGGGTGCGGAACCGGATATCACGTGAGAGCGCTAACGAAGCTAGGATTCGATGCGACTGGGATTGATATCTCGAAAGAGAATATTCGATTCGCCAGAAAAAAAGCCTGGGAGGAAAGAATTCACCCGCGTTATGTTGTCGGCAGCTACTATGAATATCGCCACGATGAAAGCTTTGACGCGGCTCTTTGTCTAAACTGGTCTATTCCTGTTAGGGGTGACGAGGTGAAACGGTTTCTTGATAACACGTACTCCTTACTCCGACCTGGAGGGTTGTTAATCTTTGACTTTGAGAGAGTATCGCAGATTGTATGGACTGACGTTGGAAACACGATCGCGCAGTCGTGGGATCAGAGAAACAAACGGATTGTAAGAGTTTCTCTTGGACAGATAGCCTCAGATGTGCTATATTCAAGGGATGTCTACATTATCTACCCGAAGCTTCTCAAACCGATGCTGCCGAATGAAAGGTCAAGGTACGAGGCCGCTCGGAGAAGTAGCCAAGTTCAGGTCTATGTCGATAGTTCTTGTGTGCGTTTCTTTTCGATGTCAGAGATAAGAGACTTCGCACGCCAGTCCGGGTTCAGGGTTGTTGCTAATTTCGTTTTACCGAGGAACAAGTACAAGCGGAACTATGCTGTCCTGAAGAAGATCAATTAAACGGCATATCTTACCGAATAGATAGTTGAAGGCTCAGGCTGGCCGCTGGGAAGATTGGATGCTTCCTTTCGCTTATCTCAGCCGCGTTCCGCACCGGTCGCAGAAGTTTGTGCCAGGTTGGTTGGGGGCACCGCAGTTAGCGCAGGCAATTGGTCCCCAAGTCGCTGGTTGGGGAAAGGTTTCCGGCTGTGGGTAGTAGGGTTGCTGAGCGCTGGGCTGTGGATAAGGTGGTTGGGTTGGTGGGGTTGGAGGCATGTATGGCTGGCCTACTGGCGCCGGGACCGCTGGACGCACCAAAGCAACTCCACCTAAACGGCCGAAGAAGGCTCGAACATTCCTCGTGCTCAAGTAAGCGAGTATGAGGACATACAGGGCGATTGGAACGAGAATTGCGAGGCTTTCCAGTATCCCACTTCCCGCTACTAGGCTCAACGCTACAATCAGCGCTCCTAAGACAATTCCAATGATTGCTCCAATTACGCTAAGGGTCCAAGCCCATCTCTTGCCAGTCCAAAGGCCGTAAGCAAGGGCGAACGAGAATATTCCTAGACCAATCACGACAAAATCTAACAAAAACAGCGCGGTTGCGAGCGCCCCACCTACTAGTACGCCAGCAAGCACGGCCAGGATAAGTAGCAGGGCCCCGAAAAAGAGGTCTCCGATGCCGCTAAAGATTTGCAATATCGTAAGAATAGTTACCCCGACCGGCCGTCCTGGGCGAGTCATGTATGGCGCGTTCAAAGAACTCATCTGACCAGATCATTTGGGTGTAGGAGCATTAAGAAACCTCCGGAATTGGGCTTCCCACCATTATTTCGTTTGGTAGCGGGGGGTGGATATTCGGGCTTGTTTGCCTTTCGAACCACCGGTTGAGGAGTTTTTGGACTCAATCTCAGGGTTTCTCGCCAGGATATGAGCCCTCCGCACGGGAAGGTTCTGCGGGTTAAACCTGGCTACCCCACCCCGCTAGTACGAAATTAAAGGACTGTGGGGTGGTTTTTGTGGGTTGCGGTTGTTTGTTCGCTTTGACTGTTGCGGAGTATTTGGAGAACGCGCGGCGTTCGGATGCGACGATGCTGACTTGCGAAGGTTGTGAAGCTTTCTCGCGTTGCTTTGCCGCGCCGAGCTTGGATGGTTTGATTGCGTAAGTGAAAGCTGGCAGCTAGGACCCGTACAAGCTGCTTGATCGATTCGCTGGGTGACCGATAAGGAACGGGTGGGCCCCAAAAACCGTTCACACCAATGTTACGGCGGTGAAGCGCTTCTCTCGTCAGTTTCCTTCCTGCTTGTGCGAGGGGGTTTTCGTAGCTTGGCGAAGACATATCGAAAAATCAAGTCGGTGCGGCGTTTTGGTTTTTCATGTCTGCGGACGCTTAGAATAGCCGAGTTAGATGTGCTGCAACTTCATAGTCAATGCTGTTGGCACGAGAAGTATTGACTGGATTATTGCGAAAGCGATGAGTAATTCCACCGGATCGAAGCAGATGCTAAAGAACGCATCGAAACAGTCGGTAGGGAGGGGGGCCTCGTTAGAGCTCCAGCTTATGATCTGGAACCCAAAGTAAAATGGGAAAATGTCCTAGCGCTCGTGAAAGCCGTGCGCAAAGAGGCCTAGAGATAGAACGTTCACCAGAATCCGCCACGTCGGCCTAATCCGCCATAGCCGCCGTATCCGCCATAGCCGCCGTATCCGCCATAGCCGCCGTATCCGCCATAGCCG
>Ga0116124_1001887_pt1 | contig 14033 bp, 15 predicted proteins | sample June2015DPH_13_1_2_FD_89728 | JGI IMG/M metagenome (GOLD analysis project Ga0116124, IMG submission 89728) | Peatland microbial communities from SPRUCE experiment site at the Marcell Experimental Forest, Minnesota, USA - June2015DPH_13_150 | ecosystem: Environmental > Terrestrial > Soil >... | reverse complement strand
CACACAGCAAAAACATAAACGACTCGAGAACCTAGCCAATACCACTTGAACGCCACGCAGAAGAGCCACCCCCAGAGAAACACCCACGGGGCTACAGACTTTTCATAGGTGGGTAGGCTGGTGTCGAGATGAGAATCCTGGACGTCTGGAAGCTCTCTTCTAGCTAGCTTCTCGAATTGATGTGTGGCCGGCCAAGCCCGAATGCCCACTGAGCCGCCTCACGGCTCGTTGGTGAATGGGCTCAGACTCAGGGACTACTCGAACTGGGCTCCACGACACGTGGAGCTCGAATTGATGCATGTCGCTGTAGGTCAGCCAACACAGGAGGCATACCGAACCCCCATGAATAGTGTAGGACTAGATGTGCGCGGATCGTCATCGTTTGAGCCGTCGTCCGTCGTTCGTTTCAGATCTTGGTGGTGGTGCGCATCACATAAGCTGTAATGAAAAGCACAAAGTAGGCTGGGAGTTTCCAGCCTCCGTACACGGTTGGAAAGACGAAAAAAGGTGGCACTGCAGCTACATTGACAACGATCAGGGGAATCGCAAGCAAAAAGATGCCTCTGCGCCTATTGCAGACAGCGTGAAGTCTCAAGAGCTTGTTCCGGTTTCCTTCTTTCATAATCCACTTGAAGAAGTGAACCGTGACGATGGAGAATGCGAATAGCCAGAAAAGATACCAGAGGTAAACCCCCTGATTTGAATCTGCAAAATACGTAAGTGAGAAATTTGTGTCGAAGGGAAAGAACTTGGTGAAGTACGACCCAAAGTAGAAGTGCATAAAATCTCCGGCAAAATTGCCGTGGAATACTGCGTCATAATATCCGTTCACGGACAAGACAACAAGTAAACCGACAAAAACGAATGGAATCATAAGGCGTTCCAATCGGTCCCTAACGAATTGTGAAGCACTCCGCCTTGCAAGAGAAAAGTAGGCTGAGATACCTGAAATCACGAAGAACAGAGGCATGGCCCACCCCAAAAGGAAGAGACCGAAGACAGTGAACCCCAAGTTTGGCGTCGGGTTATTGATATTCCATGGAAAATAGGAAAAGGACGCGCTGCTATGAAACAAGAAGATCGTGCCCATGGCAAGCACTCTAAGCCAATCGAGCCAATACCATCTTACGCGCATGACGCTTCATGCACGCCAAAGGACTTTACCTTTGTCATACTTTCGGGGAGAAGGTGTGCGTGAAAAAGTTCCACCTTGTGTTCTCGTCGCGACGCCGTAATTTGAACCGTCCGCCGTCGTTTGGGTGATTGTATGTGGGTCTCGTGGTGCGCACACACAATGGTTCAGATTCCCAACAGTAGAATTGCGCCAACAACTGCAACAACACCTATCCAAACCGATATTTCCACAATCTTCCTCCCTCGTCCATGTAGCAGAAGCTTGAGCACTTCCTGTATGAGTCATCGAATCACGCAATTATCTTCGCGTGCAACTGTGTTGCTGGTGCTGATACTGCAGAGAATCAAACGCAGCCTGAGCTGAGAATACCAAGTATTCGCAAATCATGATAACCCTCCGACATAGTACGACCGGCAAGTATGAGGTCTGCTCGGACTTCACTGGTTACTGTGATCTCCTGCGAATACTCGAAAGGCAATAGAACATGGACGGTTTGCTCCGTGGGGAGGGGAAATAGCAGTGGCAAAACGGCAACGACTTTTGCGGCTTCAGCCTGTCACTATTGTGGGAGGGCCTAGACGAATTCGTTTCCGCATGCCTTCAGGCGAATCTCTCTTCGTGTAGAGACTCTCCAGCCACCAGGTCATTCCTGCCTCAGCAAACTTAGTCACCCTCTCTGCGTTCCTCTTCCGATTGGTTCCGGAAGTCCAACCGATCTTGACGACGTCAAAATGACCTCAGGTAGCTCGACTTGCCTGGATGAAATCTAGGATATCGCGTAGATCTTCTGGCTGAGGAAGTCTTTCTGGGAGCTTCAATGGGATCACTCCGTCCCATCTGGAGGCTCGCTTGAAAGGTCCCTTGCGAGGCCAGAAGCCTGCAACCCATATTGGAATTCTCGGTTTCTGTTTCGGACGCGGCAAGAAGACGGAACTTCGCATCTGATAGTGTTTGCCGTCATAGCTGAATGGTTTACCGGCCCATAGCCCAGTGATTATGTCTAGTGATTCATCGAGTTTCTCAGCCAGTATCTTGTTATCAGCGACCTCACCGAATCTTGCATAATCTGTGCTCTCCTCCCCTCCCAATCCTACACCTAGTATTAGTCGTCCGTCTGACAGTCGATCAAGAGAGGCAGTCTGGCGAGCCACAATCCATGGCTTCAGACGAGGCAGGGGTGTTACCGTTGTGCCGATGCGTATGCGCTTGGTTTTAGTGGCTATCGCGGCTAACACGGTGAATGAATCACAAATTGGCACGCGGCGATCCCATTCTACGATGTGATCCCAAAGGAAGAAACCGTCCCAGCCAGATTTTTCCGCTTCGAGCGCCATCTCCGTCAGCACGGCGGGCTCAGAAGACCTACCAAAATTGGGCACGTACAGGCCGTAACGTGGTCTTTGTCTACACCCTCTCGCGAACTTCATCTTACTCTGAATCGTGAACTGCTGATGTCGTATTTAGCGAATGAAGGTTGGAGATCGAAAACGAACTCTCAACTGAACCATCATGGAAGTGGTTTTGTGTGTGGGTCTCATGGTGCGCACACACACAAATTATCCCAACCTGACGGCCCACTTCACAATAACGAAACCAGACCAAGGAAAATGCGAAAACAAACAACAACACAAGAAAATACCCCCCAGAGAGGGGTCTTTCCCCTACAAACACCCAAACAAACCCAGTCTTTCCCGAAATATTAGTTCAGTCAGGAACTCCAATGAATTGAACATCCGTGCCAATTAGGAAGAAAACTCAAGAGCGGACGAAGCATCTATCAACTGACGGAATTTGTCACTCTTCTCCCGACCTGTGAATCACAGCCAGTGGGCAAAAGCGTCTACTGGAAAGTATCTGCGGCAAAATGTGAAAAGGATAGTGGTTATCGTACCGTGGACAGTTTTCATGGTTATCTACTATGCAGCTCTCATAAGCATGGAACAGAAATACTGGATCACACTTCCGCTATTGCTTCCATTGTTCGTCATGCTCGCTTTCTTCCTGTATAGGTACTCGTCACAAGCAGTGGCGGAAGCCTTGGTGCTAGCCACTCTGAAAAAGCTGCATCGAGACATTACCAAGCGAATTAGCACCCGAGAGACTCCAACTAAGACCACATTGTTGGCAACATTCGAATCAGTCAGGCAAAACACTAGAGCTTTCCTAGCCTATTCTGTCGCAGTTCTTCCAATGAGCGACTATTTGTTTGAGAAACTAGGGCAGTCCATTGACTTATTCTTCTATGCTGCTGGCACAGTTGTACTGTCAGAAAAGCCTAGCTACTATTCTTCGTCAGACGAGCGTCGCGACCAATTCGAGAAGGAATCTTGGAGTGAAGATGCAGAACTCGAAGCTCAGGCGCAGGAAGCATACCAGAGCGAAGAGGACTCGCTTGTCGGACGCATACGATACTTCGGGATCTTCGAGCTGAGATCCTTCGTAGAGTACTTTGCAGATCGCATGTTCAGCAAAGGCATTTCTCATCCAATGTGGGCTATGAGGTACTCCATCAACGTCATAGACTTGCTGAACTTCTTCGATCACTGGAACGATCTTTTGTCGTGTTCCCAAAACGGAAGCAAGGTCGCCCAGAGTGCTGAGTCTGAGGTAAAGGAGTTTCGCTCCGAGATAAGGCGACGAGGAGAGACCAGAAGTGAAAGGGTTTGGAATCTAGTTGTTGCTCTTCTATCTGCATTCGTTGGTTTCATCCTGGGATACCTGGCACGCTTACTCTGACAACTGAGGTGATACTCTGCTGCTGCGGGTATGCAGACAGTGATCTTCTTTGTGTGTGTGGTCTTTGTGGTGCGCGCACCAAGAGATCCACACACAAATCGACAGAGAAGAGTCAGACGAGAGGTTGCCATTCAGGCATTTCAGAACAGATCGACACTAGATCCTCAAAAATAGATGAGACCTGATCGATCCTCAAGTGACGAGTCTCCATTATTGGGGTCGCGAGGTCGTAATCTTCAAGGTCGTCTGAAACTATCCTGATACCCAACTCGGCCGCATGATCCCAAAGGTATGTTCCCGGAAAAGGCGTCGTCGGAGAAACATAGACGATAACCCCCTGCGACTTCAATTCTAGCATGACTCTTTTGGTCTCAGCGATTGTCTCCAGTGTGTCTTCCGGATGCGGAACCATGAAACTGCAGACAGTCAGAAGACCAAGCTCACGGGACCATTTGGCCGCGTTGCGAACCTGATCAACCGTAATGCCTTTGCGGATGGAGTTCAGGATGACCTGGGAACCTGATTCCACTCCGAATTGAATGCCAAAACAGCCTGACTCAGCCATGGCGCGAAGTAAGTCTCTATTCACAAAATTGGCTCTCGACTCGCAGAGCCATCTCACCCCCATCTTCTTCAAGCCTGCGCAGATCTCCCTCGTTCTGTCATGGAAGACGGTGAACGTATCATCGGCTATGAAGTAGAAGGGCGGGTTGAATTGTCTCTTCATTTCATCAATCTCTGCAAGAACATTGCTTGGACTCCTAGTCCTGTACGTTCCGCCTGACATGGCTCCTGCCGCGCAGAAGACACATTGCGAGGGGCACCCTCTACCTGTAATCAGGGTTCCAGGAATCCTGTAGAGGTTCAAAGGTAAGAGGTGCCGAGCCGGAAATGGAAGTTTGTCCAGGTCCAGCATTAGAGGTCGACTGGGATTGTTCACTACTCTGTCCTCATTACGGTAGGCTATGCCTTTGATGCTGTCGAGCCTTCCCTCTCCTCTCAGGTACAGTTTGCACAGTTCTAGCATAGCGATCTCGCCTTCGTTTCTGACAACCAAGTCTATTTCCGCGTGGGCAAGGGCTTCTTGAGCTGTGAAGGTTACGTGTGGGCCACCGAGCACTGTAGTTATTCCTGGATCGATCTGTTTTGCCTTTCTCGCAATCTGAAGGGCTTTCTCATACATGCATGTCGAAACCGTGATGCCCAGTATCTTCGGTTTTGCTCGACGGATTTCTAACTCAACCTTTTCTGGTTGCGGTTCTGAGATAGCGAGATCAACTACGTCTACACCGAATCCGTGCGAGAGAAGGGTGGATGCAACATAGCACAGGCCAATTGGCGGGCATAGCACAAGCCCTTTTCGATAGGGGAGGAGCCCGTCCGGCAAGGGAGGTTGCATCAACAGGACTTCGGTCATGGCTTCAACATTCCCTTATGGCCGAGGACATAACCTGTTCCACTCTGCTATCGGAGCTCGTGTAGACCTTAAGAACCTATACAGGTCTCTTGGTATGGGCGTCGTTATTTGAACCATGATCGAAGAAACAGTCTTTCGTCGTCGTCGCGCACCAGCCTACCCACACACACACTTTGCCTTCCACATTCAGTTTCCTTACTTCAGACTTCAAGTTCTTCTCTGGAATACAATCCCAGTGAATACCAAATAGCATACCCATACCTTGCTTTGACCTCCTTCTCAACCGAAGCCTCGGTCATTGCGTCCATCCTCGGCGCTCCGTCACCTTCGTCTAGGATTTCAGACTTTGCATCTCAGTAGCAGAACTGCAGCGATTTCTCTGTTTTTCATTGATCCCCTAGAATTGGGGGAGCGTTGTGGGTGTAGTCTCTTGTTTGAATTGTCGTTGTCGTTTTCGTCAAGCACAATGCGCCACAGTAACAGGAACACGAATGGCTCTTTTGGGGCCTGACCTAAGGGCCCGAAAGAAAAGTCAATTATATCGTGGATGCGAATGCAGTTGCTGAGTGTGATCTCTTGCCACACTACATACTGCTTTCCACGCTCACGGCGGACGGAAGAAAGACACTCAAATCGAAACCTGACAGGATAAGGGAAGTTAACAAGGAGATCGAAGCATTCGGAGCGAAAGTACTTAGCCAGTACGCTGTGCTTGGCCCCTACGACTTCGTGAACATTGTTGAAGCACCGGATAACGAAACGATCTCACGCGTCTCAGTCGAGCTTGGGTCCAGAGGGACAGTGAAGATCATGAGCCTACCTGCTATACCTCTTGACCAATTCATCGGTAAACTCCGAAAATAGTTGCACAAGACTCCGCCGTTTCCCCTCTTTTTCTGTGTGTGGGTCTAGTAGTGCGCACACACAAATTACCCCAAACGACGACGGACGACGTTTCAATTTGCGACGACCGCCTCAGCCTAGAAGTTCAGTGCTGAGATTGATCTCGGCTCCAAGGGTTCTCCCTTAAACCGGACAACCTGTGGCGGCCAACGAGCAAATTCAAAATAGGTATTGGAGGGATTCGTTCCCTTGATCCAACATCCAGTGTTGGCAACTCTCTTTTCAAGATCGATGAATGGCTGGTGATCGCAGGATTACCGGGAAAAGAAGATGAAAAGAGGAATCGGTGGTCAGGGCAAATCGGAGGATTTGAGATTTGCGCTTATAATGGATCTGGTTCGCAGAGGTTCTCTCGCTTGCTGGCAACCCGGCCGCAAGTTAAGCATATCCAGCTAGGATCTTTGGAGTATTTCCTAAGGCTGTCTATCCCTTCTGTTGCAACAAGTTTGCAGAGGTGCTTTTCATGTCCTGCATGAGGTTCGGGCAATACACTTCACCTGTTGTGCTCTCCATTTGCGGCATGCCCAAGAAAAATGTTGTGGGTGGGTCTCTTGGTGCGCGCACACACACAAAACCAGACGACGACGAAAAAAGCCCCTGAAATAAGGGTTCATGACGGTTCAATTAGTGTTCTTCCGGTGTCTAAGTTGCACACATGTTTCATGATGCGAAGAACAAGACAACTGTGGGATTATCCACAACTGCCTTCGGTTGATCCAAACGTTTGTCTTCTTGCTCGATCTTCCCCTAACTGGTCACCCTCAGGATCTATGGAGGATTCCCCCCTAACCGGTGGGAGGATACTCGATGTGTGTGGCCCCCCGGCCAAAGAGGGCGTGACAGGTCTCTACTTTGTTCTCCCCCATCTTCTTCAAGGCAAGGCATGGAATAGTGACCGAGCCACGCTGATGATAACGGGAATGTGAGAAAATGGGGGCCTGTAGCTCTACGGGCCCTTGTATGTGAAGGGCGAGTAGAAGCCGTTTTTGTCTGAGACCGCCCATGCGAGCCCGTAGTCGCGAAAGTTTAGTCGCTTGGATTTGGCGACGACTACTGATTCTCCAGGAACGGCGATGAGCGGGGCAGAACTGATCTTAGCATCAGTCCCTTCATGACCTTGGATGGCTTCGATCTCGGCCTCCGCGACTTCCGGAATCCGAAGGCTTCGCTTCTTTCCGTCAACCGTGAATTCGATCGGTACGCTCTTTACTCCCAGCACTTCACCTATCATGGATCCTAATGCGCCGGGAACCCCACCCGCTTGGCCTCCGAAAATCTTGGTTAGAGCGTCCTTCTGAGGTGAACTCGCTTTCGCGTCGAGATAGAGGGCGGCTCTCCATTTCACCTTGGACATATTGCCTGGAGAGTGCACGGCCAGGACTGCATTCAGGCCGTCAAGCTCGAGGTCACCGAATTGACCTTTTTCTATGTGCCAAGCGGCTAGCAGTGTACATACCTCCTCTGTTGGGTCACTGAGGAAGATGCATGGACATCCAACTTGACAATTGCAGGCCTCAAAGTAACTTCCGGATAGATTCCACTTTTCCGCCAAAGTAAATACCTTCTGAATACACAATACTGCGCTTGAGGTTCCACATCAACAGGTTCCTTTACGTTCGCATATAGCAGCCTATTGACATGTTGTGAATGCTCAAAGCTGGCTAGGCAAGATGCAAGAAAAAGATGCCCAAGTGCCGTCCACTTCTCACGGAAAGAAAAGGAATACAGTTGCCATCGTGACGGCCGGCGCGATGATCTCCGTTATGATCGCGGCTTGGCTCACAACTTTCCTACTCATGAACTCCATGATGATGAATCCGGCAAATGAAACTGGAAAATTCACACTGCCTATCCTGTCAATGGCCTCCATTTTCACACTAGCAGACGCATCTGGGATTTCCTTCTTCCTTTCCATTTGGATTCTCGGGATGGTCGCTATGATGTTCCCAGCTATGATACCAGTGGTCTCGATGTACGTAACATCAGTCGCAAAATCTGACGCGAGATCTGATGCTGTAAGAGCGTTGGGCGTTCCGCTGTTTCTTGGAGGGTACTTGTTGACTTACGCTGTATTGGGGGCCGCGGTCTACGCACTCATCTATCTTGCATTCAACTTGGCCGCGTTGATCCCTGCCTTGGCTGCGTACGCTCTTCCTGCGGCTTCAGGGATCCTCTTTGCAACGGGGATTTGGCAGATTACACCGCTAAAGGATAGATGCCTCTCCAAGTGCGTCTCCCCCCTCGGATTCTTCCTCCTGCACGGAAGGAAGGGCTTGGCTGGAGCGTTTAGAATGGGAGCGGAGCATGGATACTACTGCGTGGGATGCTGCTGGATGTATATGCTCGTCATGCTTGCAGTTGCAGCCATGAGCATACCCTCGATGGTCCTCCTGGCTTCGCTTATCACGGTGGAGAAGGCGATAGTTCACGGCGCCATGTGGTTCAAATGGGCCTCAGCGGCGATCTTCATCACCTTGGGCGCGGCCATAATATTGGTTCCACAACTCTTCATTCCTTGATTCTTCAATAGACAAAAGAGACGAGATAGCGGAAGAGAAGCTCGCTCGCTTCTTGGTGCGCACACACAAAGCATCTTAAAGCATGCGGGACAGCCTACTCGAAATTGCATAGGTGTCTCGTCAGGGGGTGCGGCAGTCTTCTCGACTAAACTCAGTAGAGCATGGGACCATTTCGTAACGCGTGGGTTCGTCCGTTATTTCGGTCCCGCTCTTATTGTGAGCGTTGCTTACATTGATCCGGGCAATTTCGGAACTGACATAGCCGGTGGAGCATCATACGCGTACGACCTTCTTTGGGTCGTCTGGCTTGCCAGTATCATGGGGATCGTTCTTCAATACCTTTCAGGCAAACTGGGTATAGCAACAGGCCACTCGCTTCCTGAAATCGTTCGCGAGAAGCTCAAGTCCAGATGGAAGGTCATAGCCTACTGGTTAGGATGTGAAATCTTCGCCGTCTTCACAGACCTGGCAGAGTTTTTGGGCGTTGCTCTGGGGCTCTATCTACTGTTTGGAATCCCCCTCTTGCTAGCTGCCTGGGCAGCCGCGTTCGATGTTGTCATAATCTTCCTCCTAGCGGGGAAGAACTTTCGTCGGATTGAGATGATTGTAACAACTCTTGTAGCAGTCATCGGTCTCGGATATGTGTACGAAATCTTTCTGACCAAACCAAATGTTGTGCAGGTCGCGACCCACTCATTCCTCCCGCTAATTCCAAGTTCGGCTGCTGGTGTCGTTGCTGTTGGAATAATCGGCGCGACAGTAATGCCCCACGCGCTAGCAGTTCATTCGTGGCTGGCGAGGAACAAGCTTGTGACTGGAGATCGTGAAGAGAAGCGAAAGTTACTCAAGTTTCATAGGGATGAGACAATTGTTGTGCTCGGTTTAGCGGGGCTGATAAACGGCGCCATTTTGATGATGGGCGCGGCCGCGTTCAACAGTCGAGGAATCCAAGTCGCGACTATACAGGAAGCTTATCGAACGCTGTTGCCTCTTTTTGGATTTGCTGCGAGCACAATCTTCGCTGTAACCCTTCTCTGCTCAGGCCTGTCTTCATCGACCACTGGAGTACTAGCTGGCCAATCTATCCTTGAGGGGTTGCTAGGCAGTCACATGAATCCTTGGCTCAGAAGGATAATCATCCGTGTCGTCAATGTTGTCCCCACAACGATAGCGATCACGCTAGGATTCAATCCACTGGATCTCCTCGTATACAGTCAAGTCGTCCTAAGCCTCCTCATCCCTCTGCCCCTAATTCCGCTGCTAATCTTCACAATGGATAGGAAACTCATGGGCACAATGGTAAATCGAAGAACCACCACCGCTATCTCGCTTTTCTTCTGCGGCGTGATACTCGCATTCAACGCGTACCTGCTTTTACTATTGCTGTGAGCATTCCAATTTCAATCGTGGTTTTTCGTGTGTGTGCAACTACTGGTGCGTTCGGCGGAATTCCAACCATGGTGTGTGTGGGGTACCTTGGTGCGAGCATCCAGAATTTGAACCCTCATAGGAGGAGTAGTTGTGTGTGTGCGCACTACTGATGGACACGCACATGATTAAATGGATTCTTGATTGACCTGTCTATAGCTCGGGTACCATTCCCGGAATACGGGGGAATGGTTGAACTTCCGCAACGTGGGTGGTCCCGGACATGTAGCTGATGAACCTCTCGATGCCGAGTCCGGCACCAGCGGAAGGCTTGAGCCGTCCTTCCTTCGCAAGCCTCAAGAGAAGCCCGTAGTCGTCTCGGTTCAAGCCGTCTCTCTCCATTTTTCTTAGGAGCTTCGTGTACTCGTATTCTCTTTCGGCGCCTGAGATCACTTCGCCATATCCCCTGGGCAGGAATAGGTCGAAGTTCCGCCATTCGGCCGTCGTCTCGTCTTCGTAGTCGTAGAACTCCCTCGGTATGTCAGTCACCCATACCGGGTTGATGGATTTCTCTGAGATCCGGGTCTCCCAGTTTCTACCGTATTCTTCTTCGAGCTTTTTCCTGTTGTAGACCTTGAACGGTGTTTCAGGGACTCTCAAGTCTCTTCTGAGTATCTTAAGGCTGGGGTGCAGTTTCTTCTTGACTTCAGCTATTGAGGACTTGATGAGATCTTCGAAGACTCGGAAGACGTCTCCCATCTTTCCGTTGGCCATCTCGATCTCGAGCTGAGTGAATTCGTAGAGGTGGCGTCCCGTCTTCGCCCGTTCCCTTGTCTCGATCCTGATGTTCGGGGATAGCGAGAAGAATTTCTCCGGGCCGAGAGAAGCCAGGACACGTTTGTGTATGATCATGCTCTGCATTGTTCTGACTTTGTGGCCGTAGATCTCAATCTCTATCCGCTTCTCGATGCTGGCTCCCGGATCGGGCCAGAGAGGATCAGTCGCTTTAGCCAACATCACGGGCAATATCCAGGTGAAACCACTTTCGCTTAGCCTGCGGGTCATCGAGTTCAGGACCGTGGTCTGAATCTCCATGATGGCCCGCATTTGTTCGCTTCCCATCTTCTCGATCAGTGCGGAGGGGTCAACGGCGACGGATGACTGTTCCAACATCGATATCATGCCCAGATGAAACCCCACAACCCCCCGCTACTGTAACTTAACTTCTTTGCAGAAAAAACGGAGATTTTCTCCAATTCGGATAGGCATATAGCGCGGGAGCTGAAAGAATTACAACTATGCAGCTTAGACTCGACTCGAAGGATCTACGTATTCTTCGGATGATTCAGGACGATTGTCGACTTACCGCGCGAGAGATCTCCGCTAAGGTCGGTTTGCCGATCACGACGGTATTCGCTAGGATCAAGCGAATGGAGAAGGCGGGCATCATCAAGGGCTACCATGCTGTGCTTGACGCGGCCAAGCTGAACTGCTCGACAACAGCGTTCGTGTTGGCATCGTTTGCCTACCAACGTGACGGAGACAAGACGCTGTCTCAGAGACAAGTCGCCAAGCAGGTTGCCCAGTTCCCTGAGGTTCAAGAGGTGCACATAATCTCCGGAGACTGGGACATCATGATCAAGGTGAGAGCGAGCGACGTAGAATCAGTTGGCAAATTCGTCGTCGACAAGCTCAGACTCGTGAAGGGCGTCGAAAAGACGCTGACTTGTCTCGTATTCGAATCTCAAAAAGAGACAACCTCGATACCACTCTGGCCTCCCCAAGCATGACAACGCATTGAAAGATCCGAATGACCATCCAAAACGATATCTCTCGTTCGAGCGATGGCTGATTCTGACAACATTCTTGCCTTATTGTCCACCCTGTCGCAGCTATTCTGAGACAGGCAACAAGGGACAATATCGAGCATGAGTCTTGGTTTTCTCGCTCAACATACTCACGTCCTATTCCTGATCTCTCTCGAGAGATAAAGAGGAGCTGTTAGGGGATTCCTCACTAATGAGCTTCATTAGAGGGTAACATCGCGGGCACCGGTCTCCCCCATGCCAAGACTCCTCAGGACACTTTTCAGCAGAGAAACCGCATCTCGGACAAAGACAGTATAACCATGCCAAGTTCTCCTCTGTTTGCGGGAGGCTCGTTATCCTGACTTTGTAGGGAAGAGGTGATTCGTGCCAGACGCTGCTGGACGTCAGGGCCTCAAGCCTCTCTCCGCTACATGTCCTTGCTACAGGTGCAGGTTGCTTCTTGGCTTAGCTACTGCTTCCCCTAGGTCCACGAGTCTGCCTTCAGTACGACTAAGTTCTCGACCGGCCGAAACTCGATTTGCCGACCCTGAGCTTTGTATGGAGATGGTGTCTAAGTTCGTCGTGGTTCAGAAAGGTGTCGCCGCACCCAGCGCAGATCAGGAATCGCGGCCTTACCAGTTCGCCGTCGGTCCTGAATTCGAGTCGCTTGTGTTTCCATTCAGACATCTAGCATTCCTCCCTCGCCGCTACGCGTGTAACCGGGTGCTCGCGGAATCTGTGAACGACGCGCCAGCCTCCGTTAATGGCGTACACGGCCGTTCGACGAGCATTGTTCTCTTTCGCTAGTCTGTGGATAGCGTGCGCACCAGCCTACCCACCACCACCAAAACGACGGTTCAAATCCCATCGCGAGGTGCGACTTCTCCCAACAGGGAACCCTTGCTTGTCTTCTGAGAACCACAAACTGTAGGGAGCTTGGTTTTGTGCAAGCAGCTTCTCCAGGCAGAACTTGAACCGCGCTGTTCTAGGTACGTCGCACAATGCGGAACCAAGATCCGGAAAAAGATGTGGAACTTGACAAGATTCGACTGCGCCTAGCCACCAGCTGGCCCACGCACAAATCAGTCCTCTACCCCCTAACAGCTTAAATCCTGCCCGATAGGTTCGCATCAACACTAGTTCAACTGACGAAGGGCCACTTGCATTGATGAATGCACGCAGGGGAAATGGCACAGGAATAGACATACAAAGGCTTCGGCAAAGAGCTGACGCAGAAAAATGCGCCAATATGATGGCCGGTTCAGAGCCATGGATAACTCTCCGCCGTGGCTTTGATGCATCACTCAAGCTGCTGACCGACCCCCAAAGAGAAGTCTACCTGGCCATGGCTGAGGGTGAGATCGCGGGGTTTGCCATCATCAACACGCATGGTTCCTTTCCCCACCTTCAGTCAGTTTGTGTTGCCTCGCAATTGCGAAACAAGGGGATTGGAACCCGTCTGATAGATTATGCCGAGAAGAGAATCTTTAGCGAGTCACCCAATGTTTTCCTTTGTGTTTCGTCATTCCATAGAAGACCCATGAGATTGTTCGAACGACGCGGCTACAAAGTCGTTGGTGAACTGAAGGATTGGATCGTCTCAGGTTATTCCCAGGTTATGTTTAGGAAGACGATTGGCCCTCTGACCGGATTCAAGACAGAATCACGAGACCCCGACACCCCATTCGCAGCTTGAGCAGTTCAATAGGCACGGCACACAAATCGCTTAGTTACGATGGGCTAGTGTCCTGTTCACTGATTGGTTAATGCGTGCTACCAACGGAGAGAGGCCAAATTTGCGTTTGCGAATGAGCCTCTAAAGAGTCTAGGATTTCCGATGTTTTCTGGATCTTAGCGAATATGTGACAACTCCGACCGCGACTGCTACCGCCAATAGGAGAACCAGTACGTATTCCGTCCATTCTATGAGGCCTGTACTGACGGTGAAGCTTACTGAGAGCGTTCTCTCGTTTCCGGCTCTATCCAGAACCATAACATTGATTGTGTGCCCTCCGTCGTCTAATCCACAGATGAAAGAGAACTGGACTCTGTCCATAGGACACTCGCTACTGGCGGTCAGGCCTGTTGGGGGAATCAGAATCGAAGACACAGTACTACTGAATCCCAATGGAGGAGAATGCCTTACT
>Ga0116124_1001865_pt1 | contig 14209 bp, 10 predicted proteins | sample June2015DPH_13_1_2_FD_89728 | JGI IMG/M metagenome (GOLD analysis project Ga0116124, IMG submission 89728) | Peatland microbial communities from SPRUCE experiment site at the Marcell Experimental Forest, Minnesota, USA - June2015DPH_13_150 | ecosystem: Environmental > Terrestrial > Soil >... | reverse complement strand
GAACTTCTTTTTCAGTTTTGACGGTACGCAGCCGAGTTCCTGGCTGGTCGCGATCTTCGGCACCTTTGGCGTCGGGTTCTTTGTGCTCACGCTTTACAAACACCATCGCGAGATCTTCGCTCTCGAGCCAGCCACCGCGGTCTTTTGCATCTTTATCATCGGGCTGCTCGCCCACACGGGCCTCATGCTATGCTATTTTTGGGGCAGGTGGGACGATCCCATCATCCGCCGGCTCAGCCTGCCGGCGCACGTGCTCCTGATTTTCGCCTTCATCTTTGTGCTGCCCCGGCTGACCAGCCACCGCCGGCACTGGCCGGTGGTGATCGGCGCCGTGCTTGCCTACATCGCGGGGGTGACGGTGCCGGTTTCGGCCATGCACCGTTTCACCCAGGAAAACTTCGCGGCGCGCACAACCAACTGGATTGGAGGTTACATTCGCGCGCTTGGATCAAAGTCCGCGCTAGCCATCGACAACAACACCGGTCTGCAGTGGTTTCTGTACCACAAATCCAGCATCAACCCCGCGCTGCTCTCCCAACGCCCGGAGGCGTTTCTCTACCATTACCGGCGGCATAGCTTCAACGAGATCATAGTCGTTCAGCGGGTGGGACTCGATCTTGCGGCCAATCAACGGTTGGTTTCAGCGGAGGACGACCTCGGTCCCGGCATCCAGCTGGAGTTGATCGAGGAGAAGGCATTCGCTCCAGCCTATCTGGTGCGCATCAGCCGGGTGGCGGGGGTCGATGAAGCGAAGTTTTTGGCTTGGGCCCAAGAACGCAAGAAGCTCACGGAGACCAAGCAGGTCACCTTGGTGCCGTTCACGGTGGATGCCGCCCAAGTGGTGGAGTGGCTGCGCCAGCTGCCCTGAGCGGGCAACGCGCCTGCAAGGCGCGCTCGATTGCATCCGCCAGCTCAGTCGCCGAACCGTCCGCCGCGGCATATCCCCCTTAACCTGACAGCCGATGGATCAAGCGGCTGGTCATCGATTCGAATTCGGCCTTGATCAGGACCGCCTTTCAGCAGTCAGGCTTGCCGGTTGGGCAACCGGCAGATCGTTACAAGGAGCCAGTATTCCATTTCCAGCGAAACGGCTTTGACGATTACTTCGTGGTCCAGCGCGTGGGCGGTAAAAGGTCCAAGAAGTTTGACGCGCCGTCAACCGCAAGCGCGGAGCCTGGGAAGGCCCAGCAGGACTAGGTGGTGGAGTGGTTGATGAATCTGCCTTGAGGCGGACGCGGCATGGAATCAAGAGCCGGAGGCATGCCGGGCGCGATAAGCGAGCTCAATCGCGGCGTTCAGATCATGAATGGTGCCGGTGAGCACGGGTTTTAGTTCGTCGGCGGAGAGGCGGAAGACAAAGAACGTGTGGTTGATCAGGGCATCGGGACGGCGCACGCGCAGGTAGAGACAGAGGCGGGCAAATACCAGGCGATCGATTTCCTTCATCTGGTCGCTGTCGATATTAAGCTGGGGCGGAGCCTGGGCGCCGTACTTGAGCAGCAGTTGGTGGTAACGCCATTCGCGGGCCAGATTCCACGGTCCACGCCATTCACTGTAGACATCCTGCAGCATGGTCGCGCTGACGCAATATAGCCCCCGGGAAAGCACCTGCCAGTGCTTCCATTGCTCTTGCATGGAGTAGGGGGCCAGCCGGTAGGCACTGATGCCGTAGTAGGCGGGGTCTCCGTTGCCAAAATAGGCGAGATAGACGGGTTCGTCGGGGCGGCGGTGGGTGTGAAGCCAGGCGGACAAGGCCGGCAGATCCTGGCCCCAGTCGAGGGAACTGTCGACGAGGTGTTGATAACCTTGGTCAGGACCGCCGGCCAGGCAGTTGAAATAAGCCAGGTAGGTGGGACGGATGCCAAAGGAGGAGACAGCCAGACCAAGGGCAAGCAGCAGCGCGAGAGGAGCACGCCAGCGCCAGCCCGCGCCGGGTCGGGCGATCAAGCCGGCGGCAATGAAGAGCGGGGGATAGACGGGAAGAATGTGGCGGTGGCCGATATTGAGATGACTGGCCAGAGAGAAGGCCCAGTAAACAATAAAGAGGACCAATAATGGCGTGACACGATAAAGGTCGCGGCGGACATGCTGGAGGCAGGCAGCGAAGCTTCCCTGGCGCGGCCACCAGTGCCGCACCGCCAGGACGAGCGCAAAGGTGAAGGCCAGCAGCGTGGCGGGCGGCGTTTTGACCAAGAAAGCGTAGGGAAAGAAATACCACCACCCCGTGTTGCTGTAGGCGTTGTTGAGAAAGCCCCCCCGCCCTTGGGAGAAATGCATGACATGATCGAAGCCAAAAAGGAAAGCCTGCGGTAGCAAATGCCACTGGGAGAAAGCCTGCACGACGCCCGACAGGGGAGGATGGTCTGCAATGACTGATGCCCACGGAGGGTAAAAATCCAGCTGTTTTGGCAGGGCGGAATTGGCGGCGCTGTAACGGAAATCGTAGAACGCCCAAATGATGATCCAGGCGATGAAAGCCTGGGTCAGGGAAGAGGCGGCGAGGGTGGCGAGCTTGGCGGACCAGGACTTCAGGGTATAATGACGGCGGCCCGGGGCAAAGGCGATCGGTTGTCGATCGACGGTCCGCACCAGCAACAGCAGGGTGAAAATAGGCAGAAGCAACACGGCGGAGAATTTAGCCACACAGGCCAGACCGAGAACCGCGCCGCTAAGCAGCCATGAGCCCCACGAAAGCCGCCGACTGTGCCGCCACCAGGCACCCGTGGCGGCGAGCAGAAAGAACACCATGATGACATCGGAAGTGGCGAGGGGGCCGTGGGCGAGGAAGTTGGGGCAGAAGGCGTAGAGGCAGAGGGAGAATAGACCCCCGGCATCGCCCCAAATGCTTTTGGCCCACAGGAAGACTAGCAGGCCGGTGGCCACGCTCCAAACCACCATCGCGGCCCGCGCGCACAGGAGCATATAGTCCACGGAGTTTCCTTCGCGATAGAAGAACTTAAAGCCGGTGCGCCAAACCTCGGACGACCCCCAATCGTCCGATTGCAGGTTGGGAAAGTACAGGGCTTGGGCGAGCAGGGGCAGGGCGGTCCAACGCTGGGGAAGATTCCCGTTTTCCGGCTGGAGCCGATAATCATTGAATTTCCAATAACTGTAGCCAGCGGTGACATGCACGATCTCATCGCTGGTGGTGCAGAAATGGGTGGTGGCGGAGACAGCCAGCCAGGCATGCAGCGCGAGCAGCAGAGCCGTCAGCAAGGTAACCCAGGGAAACTGAGCCAGGGCAAAACGCGGCTGCTTCATGATGTGGATAAAGGGCCGTAGAGCGCGGCAGCCACCTCTTGATCGCTGAGGGCAAAAACGAGAATGGAATAGCCGATCTCGGCGGCCGGCTGTTGGTTTTGCAGGAAGTGGCACAGGCGGGCAAACTGGAAGTCTTCAAAACGTTTGAGGGTATCCAGGGGCGGATGTGGGTCGGGCGAGCTGGCTCGGTTCACAATGGCCTGGAGTTGGCGCTGGTAGTCCGCCTCCTTGTCCCGATCCCAAGGGCCGCGGGCCTGGCTATAGACTTGGTCGAATTGGGTCGCACTGATGCAATAAATTCCACCGGTCAACATTGCCGGAAACCGGCGGGGGAGGCGCAGATCAAAATTGTCATCAGCCACACGCGTGGCACGGATGCCATAGTAGATCGGGTCGCCGGAGCCAAAATAGGACAGGAAAACCGGACGGCCCTGCGCGTGGTTATTCAACCAGGCCTTCAGACCGGGCAAGTCCTGACCCCAATCAAGGGAGCTGTCGGCGAGGTGCCGGTAGCCGTTGGCGGGCCCGCCGACCAGCTCGTTGAAGTAGGCAAGGTAGCTTGGCCGGATCCACAGTGATTCGCCGATGAACCATGCAGCAAGCACTGTTGTAACTGCCACCGGCCAGCGCCACCGGAGCCGGCCCAAGGCCGCTGCCCCTCCGGCTATGATAAAAAACACAGGATAGAGGGGAAGAATATGACGATGACCGATATCCAAATGACTGGTGAGCGCGAACACGCCATACACACCAGTCAACACGAGCAGCGGTGACCACGCATAAAGCCGGGTCCTTCGATGAAGCGCAACGGCACCCGCCGGCAGGGTCGCGGCGGGCGGCGCGGTGCCACGGGCTTTCCAAGCGACGAGACCGGCCAGCGCCACCAGTCCGAAAAGCGCCAATGGAGTTTTGACCGCAAACGTGTAAGGGAAAAACCACCACCAGCCGCGGCTCCGATAATCACCGTTGAGGAAGGCGCGCCGATAGCGCGAATAATGAAAAGTATGGGCGAAGCCGTAGAGGTAGGACTCCGGTAGCAATTTAAGTGAGCGGGCAAACTGGAATGCCGCCACCACCGGGCCTCCGTCCTTGGTTAGGACATCCCAGCCGACGAGTGAGCGCACATGGCCGGGTTCGTAATGCCGGTACATCTGATAGCGGAAGCCATAGCTCGCCCAGACCAGCAGTATCGCGAGAGCTGCCGCTGTTAGAGTGGCTCCGCCCAGTGCGGCCGCCTGCCTCCAGCGGCCGATCACGGGGCTGTTCCATGGCCACGCCATGGTCAGCTCGCCGCCTGCGGCGAGGCGAACGGCCAGAAGCACGACGAGCATCAACAGGATAAGCGGCGCGGAAAACTTGGCGAGGGCGAGGGCGCCCAGGGCGAGTCCGAATGTCATCCACGTGCCGGCGCTCAGCCGGTGGAGCATCACCCAAAAGGCGGTGACCACGGCCAGAAAACAGAAGCAGGCCGGCATGTCGGAGGTGATCATCGCGCCATGGGCCAGCATCTCCGGACTGAAGACGAAGAGTACCGCTGCCAGGAGTGCGCCCGCCGCGCCATGCAGCCGGCGCGCCCACCAGAACACCAGCCAACCCGTGGCCACGCTAAATAGCGCGATCATGGCGCGGCCGGCCCACAACATGGTGCCCAGCGGATTGTCCAGCTTGTAGAAAAATTGGAAACCAAGGTCCCACACGTCGGAGATCCACCAGGAATACTGGTCGAGCGAGGGGAATTTGACTCCAGGCATGGCGAGCAGTGGCAGCGCCGCCCAACGCTGCGGCAGGTTGCCGTTTTCCGGTTGCAGTCGGTAATCATCCGTCAGCCAGTAACTGACGCCCGCAGTCAGGTGCGCGATCTCGTCAGCGGCCGTGCAGTGCTGCGATGAGACGCTTGTCGCCATCCCCCAATGGAGCGCCAGCAAGGCTGCAACGGCTAATCCGGTCCAACGCAGCCGGGACAGGTCTAGGCGGAGCCATCTGGGCGGCAGCCTCATCGTGAAGGGAGGGAATTCGGCGTCGTTGGATCGGTCTTGGCTTCAGGCAGACCCGGGGCGTAGATGGTCCACCCAGCGCGGCGGAACGTGCGGTGGAGTTCAGGATAATAGGCCAGCATAGCCTGGGATGCGATGACGTCAGTTTGATAGGCGAGCAGGCGCACATGTGCCGGCACCGCGGCTCGGATTGCCATGGCGTCGGGGGCGGCCCCGGCGGCGAGCAAGTTAAACACGGCGTCGTCGAACGCGTAGAGTTTTTTCTCCGTTAGCAGACCGGCCAAAGGATACCAGGGCAGATAGAGGGTCCCAGGCTGGCTGCGGGCCAGCGCGAGCGTCTGCTCGGCGCGCAGATCCGGCGTCAGGCGCAGCGGGTGGAGCGTGACGACATTGAATATCCCGATCGTGGCCATGATGGCGAGGGAACCGAGGAGCAGACGCCGCCACATCCGTTCGGCGCTTTTTCCGGTGGCGGCTTGTGCGCGCCGTCCCACGGCCATGGCCGAGGCCGCGATGAAGAAGTAGAGCGAATGATAGGAGTTGATGCCGCCACTGAACTTGGCCGCCGCCATGGCACTGGTGGGAATCAGGCATAAGCCGGCGAGCGCGACCAACAACCAAGGTTGCGCGCGAAGCGGTGTGTTGCTCGAACCAGGGACGAGAATCACGCTGCCGCTTTCTGGCCGGCAGGCCGCGACCAGCAACAGCAGAATGAAGGGTGCGCCCATGAGAACCTGCCAATAGATGTGGCGCGCTAACGAGCTGGTCCAAGCCTGATGGGCGGACACCCAGAAGAGATTGAAAACAATTTCCTCTCCGCCAAAAATCCCGGTAAAGACCGCGGTGAGCCCTGTTGCCAGACCGAAAAACCAGATCGCGTAGCGCCATGCGTTTCGCCAGCCCCAGGCGGCGCCGAGGAAAAGAAACTGGGCCAAGACGACAGGCACATCGATCTGCTTCGTCCACACGCACAGCGCGGCCAGCAGGGCGGCGATGACCAGGCGTTTCTCACCCGGTGGCGAGTCGTTCCGCGGAGTCAGCACGAGGCACGACCCAACCCCCAGTCCAAGCGCGAACGCGTCAACATGCACCAGGCTTAATAGCTCCAAAGTAGGCCAGTTGCAGAGGCAGGCAAAGACCGCCAGCAGGCCGCCCAGCACGGAGATCTTTCGTGTAGCCGCGACCGACCAGTCCTGGGTCAGGATCAATGGCAGCAGGGTGAACGCCTGCGCCAGCAGGCCGGCTACCAGCAGTTTGAAGGTGATGCCGGGCAGCAGGGCGGCAGGCAGCAGCAGGAGCGGCATGACCGGCCCATACGTCCAGCCGAGATACGGACCGTGAGTGATCGTACCGTAGAAATTAATGCCATGCAGCAGCGCGACCGAGGGCGTCACCCGGGCGGCATTCCAATCGATGGCGGGGATTCCACAGAGGTTCGACCAGAGGAGCAAAACCAGCAGCGCCATGACTGGCGGTCGCAGTCCGCGAGCGACCCGTTCCTCCCAGTTTTCTTCCGGATGACGATGGGCCGCCACCAGACCGAGCCCGGCTGCCATCAGCAGGAGGAGGGAGGCCAGAACGGGCAGTGATGTCATGAGGAGAAGACGGGAGCCGGCCCGGACGGGTGGGTGGACCCGTGAAAAGATTCCAGTGTCACCACGATGTGCATAATAGGCGGGAACAGCACGAGGGGCACGGTGCCGGAGCCACGGCGACTGGCCACCTAGCCGCTTGGAGGGTGTTTGATGATGTAGAGCGGCCGCCGTTTCACTTCGTCATAGACACGACCGAGATATTCACCGAGGAGGCCGATGCCGATCAGTTGTACTCCGCCGAGCACCACCACCAGCGATACGACGGTGGTGAAACCGGTCAGGGCGGTCTCGATGCCCAACAGCCGTTTGACGACGAAGTAAAGGCCGAGCGCAAAGCCGCAACCGCTGATGAACATCCCCGCATAGGTCAGAAGACGGAGCGGCAGGTACGAAAAACTGAACAGACCATCAAAGGCATAGTTGATCAAGCGCCGCAAGGTCTGCTGGGGTCGGCCGGCGGCGCGCTCCTGCCGGTCGTAAACTACTTCAGCCTGCCGGAAACCCACCCAGGCCCGAAGCCCCGGGAAAAAACGATGCTTCTCGGCGAGCACATTCAGCACGGCCACGGCATCGCGGTTGAGCAGGCTGAAGGTGCCGGTGTTGGCCGGGATGGGCGTGTCCACGAGGGTGCCGAAGAAACGGTGGAACAGGTCAAAGGCCAGGCGGCGCAAACCCCGCTCCTGCCGGGAACGACGCACCGCAAGCACGACCTCGGCCCCTTCCTTCCATGCGGCAACAAGCTGGGGAATCAGCTCGGGCGGATCCTGCAGGTCGGCGTCCATGGTCACCACCGCATCGGCATTGGCCGCTACCGTCAGGCCGGCGGCCAGCGCGTTCTGAAAGCCGAAGTTGCGCGAGAGCTCCACGAATTGGAAACGCGGGTCACGCCGCGCCTGGTCAGCGATAAGCGCTGCGGTGCGGTCACGGCTGCCATCGTTGACCAGCACGGCCCGCCAGGCGTAGCCGGACTGTCCGTCGAACAGCGCCGTGAGCCGGGTGAACAACTCGGGCAGCACCGTTTCCTCGTTGAAGACGGGAATCACCAGAGTGACGGAAGACTGGAGGGGCTGGCTGGCTGGATTCATCCGCGGACAAAAGGTGGCGACGCTGAGTTTCCACGGAAGAACCCCAGCAGGGCGAGCGCAAACAGACTGCCGTAATCAGCCACCAGCTAAGCATCCGGCTGGCGGAAAGGGGTGCGCAGCAGGCTGACGCAGCGTCGGAACCGCGCGGCCGCGAAGACGAGCGCCGCCAACGGCAGGACGATGAAAACAGCCAGAGGCAGATCCAACATGTAAATTCCGAAAGCAGCGAGATAGAGGGCGATGAGGGCGAACGCCGCACCCAGACAGAGTTTTTCATCTGCCGCCAATTGCAGATTCGCTACGAGGGGCAATCCCAAGCCCAGGATCAGGCCGGCAAAAACGCAGAGGCACAGCAGCACCCACAGTGTCATGACAGTGCCTTCCTCCTTGCGCGGCACAACTGCACCAAAACCAGCCCCAGCAAACAGGCAAGGGAAGCCACCAATAAGGGTCGGGCGATGGGCCAGTCCCCCACGAAATCGATTCGGTTTAGGTACTTTGCCTCCAAGTTCATCTCCGTGCACAGCCCGTAGGTCGCCGCCAAGGTGCGGCCGGCGTCGTGCATGAAGGACACCCGGGAATGATGGAGATTCTCAAAGTAGAACTGCAGTCCGACGCCGAGAATGAAATCGACCATCAACCCGATCACGAACGCCGCGCGGAGCAGGCGTGGCAGTTCATCAAAATGGGCTGCAAGAAACGCCAGTCCAAGGACGAGCAGGCTTTGCAGGCAAAGATGCGCCACGCCCCAGTGGTCGATGCCACCGTTGGCCGCCGTTCCGAGCACGATCGTGCAGCCCGTGAACCACGCCCAGAAGGTCCAAGGCAGCAGGGCGGAGTCGCGTTTGTCTTCATGCCACGCCTGCCCCAGCAGCCATAGCAAGGCCGCTCCGCCAAAGCTGCCGAACATCAGGGGCAGGTTCACCTGATACAGCAAAAAGATGTAATCGCGCGCAAAGCCGAGCCGGCTGGTCTGGGCGATGAAACCATAATCCACAGCCCGGAAAGGATGGGGGATCAGGGTGGAGAATAGATTGAAGCTTTTTTCCTGCGCGAATGATGCCCACGAGTGCACGGTGGACTCGGCCACGGAGGTGTTTGTCAAAAACGCACCATGGACACCATAGTTGGCGATGGCCCAGATGAACCAGGTGGCCAGCAGCGCCGCCCCGGCGAGCGCGCAGGCCGCGGTGTCGCTCCCAAAGGCCTGGGTGCGCCACTGCCAGCGCCGCCACCAGAAGTAAGCGGGGATCAGGGCGACCAGATAGGGTCCGGCGGAGTAATGAGCCAGGAAAGCGGCGGCCAGGAGCAGAAAGCCGAGCACAAGCCGGCCGCGGCTGGTGATTTCCATGCCTTGAAGCAGGAAATAGAAACCGCTCAGCACGAAGAAAACGGTGATAAGTTTCGTCCAGGCGAATGTGCCGTTTTCAATCACCGAAGGATTCAGCATGAACAGGACGGTAAACAGCGTGACCGCGCGCAGTGATCCGTGACCGAAGCGTTTCGCAAACAGCCACCCCGGCAGAAAGGCCAGCGAGCCAAGCAAGGTGGTGAAAATCTGAAACCAAGGGCAGGCGCTGTCCGTTAACGCCAGAAAAGCGGAGGTCACCAAATTGGCCAGCGGAGGGCGTGAGGGCAGAGGATCGTTGCCGAGAATCAAGGTAGGTGTTGACCAGTGCTGGAGAAAAAACAGCGAGCGCGCGTAATGATCGATCCAGTCCAGCGCCCAGCCTCCGCCGGAATAGTTCCGTACCAGGGCAAGAAACCCCAGCAGCCAGCCGGCAACGCCCAAATAGGCGCCAAGCATGTGCTGGGCGGGCGGGTCGCGCAGAATCGCGAGACAGGGACGCCACCGAAGGGCGAAACCCGCGAGTGCGGCCAGGGGGAGGAGCTGAAAGACAAGCGGAGGGAGGGCACCCCAATAGTCAACCAGGGCGAAAAGATAAATCGCGATGAGCGCCAGCGCGGCGCCAGCGCAGATTTTCTCGTCGGCGCGCAACGGGAGTCCGGCAGCCAAGGGCAACCCCAACCCCATAATCAGGCCGAGAAAAACCAAGCAGGAGCTGAGAATGAAAAGCAGGGGCATGTCTCAGGAGGGGGTATCGGGGGTGCGGGCACTCCCGAGCGATGAGGCTGCGGGGAAATTCAATTCGCATCGCGGAGCGTTGCGCACACGTGCCAACGCGAGCACAAGGAGACACGCCAGCAGCGCGCTGGCGGCGAGCAGCGCCCAAGGTTTGCGCGACATCAAGTAGAGCAGGGGGAAGGCACTGATTCTTGGGGTGAAGGAGCGCGAGCGAAGCGCGCCGTGATTAGCCCGTCCAAATCAAACAGCGTTGCAGCAACCACGGCGATGTGAAGTGGAATGAAGCGGAATTGATGCGCTAGGTTATGCGTAATGAGAATATTGGGAAGCAAGACCGCGACATAGGCTAAGCAGGCATAGGAAAGCAAAGCTGGGCTTGCCCGCCAACCACGCCAGACACCCCAGAACAGGCAGAGCGTTGGCAATGACCCGTACAGAAGCCTTGTCCATACCGCGCGCCTACTTGTGGTAGACTCATGAAACGCTGTAGCGGCGCGCATCCAGTCACGCAGGGCCGTTTGCTTCTGCTCAAGCGGAAGTGCAGCGATGTACCGCATGGTTTCCGTCACGGGGCGGCCTAAATAGACCCAGGTTTTCTGTCGATCATCGGGACTCATGCAGATCAGACCCGCGGCCTGCAGCTGGGTCCAATCTGAGTCCGGAAGTTCGGCGTGGGCGTCGTCGGCGTCAATTATGGGCTCCGCATAAGCGAGGGCGTTGACGGCCCGATGCCAGATCTGGCGCAGAAAAACCCTCGGTTGGCCGCGCAGCGCTTTCATCACTGCTCGGCGTTGCTCTGCCATGAACGTTTGTTCGCCCACCTGGGCCATGTGGGCATTGATTTGGGAGTTGTACGACGGGTGCCGCAATACCATGTCACTCAGGGTAAGAACGCCGGAATGCCCCCGGGGCAGGAGCGTGAGCGCGACTTCAAACCAGAGGGTGGACTTGAGTGGAATCAGCGCATGGAAGCGCTCATAATTACGCCACCCCCATCCGCCTAGCGCCAGCACGGCGCCAAGGTACACGACCCAATGCCTGCCGGAAAGACTCAAACGCCGGACCGCGGCAAACGAATTCCAATGTTTGCGATTCACAAAAAGGCAAACGCCGGTGGTCACCAGAAAAGCCAGTCCCACTCCGGCGTGGGCTAGCACGGAAAGCGCCCCCAACAGGCTCATGCCAAGTAGACGGCTCCAACTCCATGCCTCGGCGGTGCAAAGCCACAACAACGAAGCCAACAATGCCCAAACGATCCAAAGGTCATCGGCCGCGCTGGCCGCAAGCATTTGCACGAGAGGATAGGCCAGCAGGGCGAACAAGACCATCACCACCAGGCGGCTTGCCCAGCCTGACCGTCCGTGCAGACAGCGCAACAGGGCGAAGAGCGTATAAGCAGCGAGCAGATATTGCAGTGCGATGATGATGCGACTGGCCAGCGCGGTATCGACACCGCAACAACGGTAGATCAGCGCCAGAATTCCCGGCCAAAGCGGCGGCACCCAGGCGGTCGGGCCGGTCGGTTGGGGGTCGGGGTCGGCAAAGCCCCGGCCTTCGGCCAAAGCGTGGGCGACGTTTGTCTGTTCAGCGCCGAAGGGAATCGGGGGCTGCTGCGCCCAGACACCGCCGCCGGGTGCCGTCGCGAGCGCCACGGTCAGAAAAAGAAGACTTAGCGCAAGATCCAGCTTCCAGTTGCTGTGACCAGCTTCCTGTTTCTGGCTTTGCCTTGAATGGGTCACCGGAACACGTTGTATTTCAGGATGGCGTAGAGGGCGCGGACGCCGTCGCGCCAGCCGATTTTCTTTCCCTCCTCATAGGTGCGGCCGTAGTAGCTGATGCCCACCGCATAGATCACCACACGCAGCCTGGCGACCTTCGCTGTGATCTCCGGTTCAAAGCCCAAGCGGTCCTCCTCGAGGGTGATCCTGCCCGGCACTTCGCGACGGAAGACCTTGAAGCAGGTCTCCATGTCGGTGAAGCTGAGGCTGGTTAGCATGTTCGAGAAGAGTGTCAGGAACTTGTTGCCGACCATGTGCCAGAAATAGACGACCCGGTGTGCGCCGCCGCCGGTAAAGCGCGAGCCAAAAACGACGTCAGCCTGGCCATCGACGATGGGCTTGATGAGCCTCGGGTATTCCTGCGGATCGTATTCGAGATCGGCATCCTGCACGAGGATGATGGCGCCGGTCGTGTCGCGGCGGCGAAACCCGGACGCAGCGCGGCGCCTGCGTAGATTTTTTCCTCGGCGCGCAACGACGGACCGGCCGCTAGCGGCAGCCCCAATTCCCTGATCAGGCCGAGAAACAGCGCGAGGCACAGAATCAGCCGTAGGATGGTCATGCGGCGGGGATACTTCGAAGAGAACGTTGGAGTCGGATCAAAGCGAGCGCTGCCAGGCAAGCCAGCAGCGCGAGCACGAGGCGAGGAGAGATGGGGCCGTCGCCCAGAAACGCATAATGCATCAGGTTTTTTCCAAACACGCTGAAGGCCAGACTGTGATCATAGGTCTTGGACAGCGTGGCGCCTTGGTCTTGGGCCCAAAGGCTGGCGGGAAAATCGAGGTGCTCGGCGTAAAAGTGCAGCGCAATGCCCAGTGAAAAATCCACGATGCTTCCAGCGAGCAACACGCCTAGCAACAAACGGCTCGTCTCCCTCACGCGCGCCGCGAGAAAAGCCAGGCCGAGGATGATCAAGGGCTGCAGACAAATGTGCGCCAGCCCCAGTCGGTCCGGACCCCCGTTGACCGATATTCCAGTCGCTACGACCAGAAGCACAAAGAACACCCAGAAGGTTCGCGGCAAGCCGACCGCGGACAGGGCGGCTTGCCGCCACTGCCGCCATAGCAGCCAGCATGTCAGCACCCCCCCGGCACTTCCCAGCGCCATGGGCAGATTGAGTTGATAAAGGACGAACGCATAGTCGCGAACGAAGAAGAGCAGCGAATCGGGCACCAGGTAACGGTCGAAGAGATGCCGGAAAGGGTGTGGAATGACCGTGTTGAACACATTGGCGCCCTTTTCCAGCAGAGCCGCAGGCAGCGTGGGAGCCTGCATATAAGTCACGGCGGTGTTGGACAGGAACGTTGCCTTGACGCCGTAGACTGCGATCGCCCAAGCCAACCATGTGCTTAGCAGCAACCCGCCGGCAAGAGCGCAAGCGGCTGTTTCCATCCCCCAACGCCGCGTTCGCCATTCGCGCCGCCTCCACCAGAACCAAGACGCCGTCAGCCCCAGAAGATAGGGCGCCGCCGAATAGTGGGCAAGCAGCGCCGCGGCCAGACAGGCAAACGCTCCCACGGCCAGTCCGCCGCGGTCCTCCTCCCGGCTGCGGACGAAAAAAAAGACTCCAGTGAGAACGAAGAAGGCCGTGACCAGTTTCGTCCAGGGATAGGTGCTATTGTGCAGCACGAAGGGATTGACCATAAAAAGGAACAAGAAAAGGCCGGCGGCCCGCTCCGAGGAGGTCATCCAAAAGACGAAGAGTAGCGCCGGGAGAAAGACCAACGAACTGGCCAGAGTCGTGAAAACTTGGTAATGGGCGTAATTGCAATTTGTGAGGGCGAGAAAAGCACCGGTCACCAGATTGGCTAGCGGCGGGCGGGCGGGCAGGGAATAGAGATGAATAAAGCGGAAATCCTTCGGCCAGTGGAAGAGGAAGAATTGCGTGCGCTGGTAGTGTTCGATCCAGTCTCCCACAACACCGCCGCCCATGCCCGAGTAAGTGCGGATGAGGGCAAGGAAGCCCAGGCACCAGCCGGTGGCGATCAAATAGGCTCCCAGGAGTGATTGCGCCCGGGAATCCCGCAGGACGTTGAGACAGGCGCGTCGGCGAAGGACCAACGCGATCACCGCGGCAAGCGGCAGCAACCAGAAGGCGACCGACGGCAGCAGCAGCCAGTAGACGGTGAAAGCGAAAAGATAGATCAGCCCGAGCGCCAGCGCGGCCCCGGCGCAGAGCTTTTCATCGGCGCGCAGCGACAGGCTGGCGGCGAGCGGCAGTCCAAGTCCGAAGACGAGCCCGAGAAACAGGGCCAGGCACCAGACTAGGTTCAGGATGGGCATGGTGGGTGAATGCCCGGGTGGATCTCACCGAAAAACGTTGTATTTCACGATGGCGTAGAGCGCGCGGAAGCCGTCGCGCCAGCCGATCTTCTTTCCCTCCTCATAGGTGCGGCCGTAGTAGCTGATG
>Ga0116124_1001839_pt1 | contig 14364 bp, 12 predicted proteins | sample June2015DPH_13_1_2_FD_89728 | JGI IMG/M metagenome (GOLD analysis project Ga0116124, IMG submission 89728) | Peatland microbial communities from SPRUCE experiment site at the Marcell Experimental Forest, Minnesota, USA - June2015DPH_13_150 | ecosystem: Environmental > Terrestrial > Soil >... | reverse complement strand
TTGGTGATGATGAGCGCGTCCAAATTGTTCACGCGGGCGCTATACCGCGCCGCAGGGACGTCGAACCACCCACAGCGGCGCGGACGCCCCGTGACCGCGCCGTACTCGCCGCCGCGCTCCCGAATCTTCTCGCCCTCCGGGCCGGTGGCTTCCGTCGGGAAAGGCCCACTTCCCACGCGCGTGGCGTACGCCTTCGACACTCCCACGACCGAACTGATGCGCGTGGGTCCGACGCCGGTCCCCGTGCAGGCTCCGCCGGCCGCAGCACTGGAAGAAGTCACGAACGGGTAAGTGCCGTGATCCAGGTCCAGCAACGTCCCCTGGGCGCCCTAGAAGAGCACCCGTTTGCCGCGGTCCATCTCTGCGCTAAGATACGCGGAGACATCCGCAAGGTACGGAAGTATGCCTTCTGCAACCTGCAGGTATTGATCCGCAAGTTCGCCGGCGTTCAACGGGCTTCCGCCGAATAGTGCTGAGGCGATGCGGTTCTTTTCCGCGACAACCGCCGCGCACTTTTCGCGAAACATCGCAGGGTCGCGCAAATCACAGGCACGCAGGCCGCGGCGCCCGGCCTTGTCTTCATAAGTAGGCCCAATGCCTTTCGCCGTCGTCCCGATTTTGCCCACGCCGCGAGCTTCCTCGGCGGCGACTTCGTGCGCACGGTGGTAAGGCAGAATCAAGTGCGCGCGGTCGCTGACCATCAGCCGGCGGCCGACACTCACGCCGCTTTCTTCCATCCTACGAATCTCCCGCAGCAGCGACTCGGGATCGACCACCACGCCGTTCCCGATGGCGGCAATCTTCTCCGGGCGGATAATGCCGGTGGGGAGAAGTTGGAACACGTACTTCTTCCCGCCGACCAACACCGTGTGACCGGCGTTGGCCCCTCCCTGGTATCGCGCCACGATATCAAAGTGCTCTGCCAGGGCGTCCACCACTTTGCCCTTGCCTTCGTCGCCCCACTGGACCCCTACCACCACGACGTTGGTTGACATGCTGAGCCTACGCTTCCCTTGGACGCAGTCGCGTCCTGCGATTCTACCTCGAACGGTTTCATAGATGGCAGGAGATCGAGAGGATGCTGCCGTGCAGCCCGCCGGCCCGCCTGGGGATGCATCCCGTGCGGAACCCGGCCTCATTCCCGGGAGCCGGGACCCTCCAACGGACCTTGGCGAAGGCCCTAGTCCCGTGACCGCCCAGCGAAGTCCCGAGCCCGGTCTGCCCCCATGGGCCTTTGGTTGACTGCGAATGCTTCCGAAAAGCACCCAACCAAGCAGGCCCGGGACTAGAGGTGCTTGTCGAGCAATTTGCTGATGACGTCTTTCGACGTCGTCCCCACCACCTGCTCCTGAATCTGCCCGGCTTTGAAAAGGAGGAGCGTGGGAATGCTGCGAATCCCATAACGACTGGTGACGGAGAGATTTTCATCCACATTCAACTTGCCGACTTTGGCGCGGCCAGCGTATTCCTCCGCAAGGGAGTCCACCGTAGGCGCCATCATGCGGCAGGGCGCGCACCAAGCTGCCCAGAAATCCACCAGCACCGGCTGATTGGACTTCAACACGTCTTGCTCAAAATTCTGCTCGGTAAATTCCAGCGTGTGACTGCCTGCCATTCTCAAAAACCTCCGCGGTTGGGGACATCTCCGGAACGTGATACTTCAGGCGAAGATCAAGTTCTGGCCTTTTGCAGGGTCTGATAAATTCTGGCGTACGCCTGGGCCGAGCTGGCCCAAGAAAAATCTTTCTTCATACCGTTCTGCATCACCCGCTGCCAGGTCTTGGGCACTGCGTAGACTTCCAAGGCCGTGCTGATGACGGCCAGCAAGGCTTGCGGCGTGTAATTCCGGAATTTGAATCCCGTGCCCGATTTGCCATCGAAGGCCTCGATGGTGTCGTCCAGCCCTCCGGTGGCCCGCACAATGGGCACGGTGCCGTACTTCAGGCTGTAAATCTGGTTGAGCCCGCAAGGTTCGTAGCGCGAGGGCATCAGGAACATGTCCGCGCCGGCTTCGATCTGGTGGGCCAGGGTGTTGTCGTAGGCGATTTTCACCAAGAACTTTTCAGGGTACTTCGCAGCCATGGTGCGGAACAGTTCCTCGTGCGGAGGCTCGCCCGTGCCCAGCGCCACGACGTAAAGGTCGAGCGCCGCCAGGTTCTCCGCGATGCTGGCGATCAGGTCAAACCCTTTTTGCGACGCGAAGCGCGAAACAATGCCAATGACCGGCCGCCGGAGCACCGGAGTCTGTGCGCCCATCTTCTCGAGCAGGGCCTTCTTGCAGGTTTCCTTGCCCGTCAGGTTCGCGGGCGTGTAGTTGGCAGCGATGAGCTTGTCGGTGGCGGGGTCCCAGGGTTCGTAGTCCACGCCGTTCACAATTCCTTGCAGACGGTCCGCACGCGAGCGGAGCACCCCTTCCAAGCCACAGCCGAACTCGGGGGTCTGGATCTCCTCCGCGTACTTGCGGCTCACGGTAGTAACAAAATCTGAAAAGATAATACCTCCCTTTAGGAGGTTCACCATCCCGTAATACTCCAGGCCGTCGATCGTGAACAGACCGGCGTGCAGCGAAATCTGCGGCAGCAGGTGTGGCGGGAAAAGGCCCTGGTAGCCCAGGTTGTGAATGGTGCACACGACGGAAGTGTTCCGAAAATAGCCATCTTCCTGATAGAGATTGCGCAGATAGACGGGTACCAGCGCCGTCTGCCAGTCGTGACAATGGATGATGTCGGGAGGGGTCGCGTTGCGCTTCAGGCATTCCAGCGCCGCCATCGAGAAGGCCGCAAAGCGGTGCGCGTTATCAGGGTAGTCTTCACCTTTCTGCTGATAAAGACCCTCGCGATCAAAATACTCCGGGCAATCGATGAAATAGGCTTGGACGTTGTTGGCGCGCCCGCCGTCCTGCACGGATGCAAACTTGAATCCGGAACCGAGCGGCAACGTCAGGCTCTGCGCATGCGGCACGCGGGGGCCGGGCTTGGTCATGCGATAGCGAGGCAGAATGACTTCCAGCTCGTGCCCAAGCGCGGCGAGCGCCTTGGGCAGCGCGCCCACGACGTCCGCCAACCCGCCCGTCTTGGAATGCGGAACACCTTCGGATGCGACGAAGACGACTTTCACGCCGCTTCTCCTTTCGGGGAGATGAACAGTCCAAACTTCGTTACGTTAGAGGATGCCCCCAGCAAAGTCAAGGACCCTGCGCTCGTGCTATGATGCGGCGCAGACAATGTGACGACGTCCGCCAAAATAGAACTGGCGCGTTGACAATGCGAGGTCGCCAACCTTCCGTGCGCTCGACCAAACGCCCCAAACTCGGCCAGCACTTTCTTCAAGACCCGCACTATCGAAAAAGGATTCTCAATGAACTCCACCTTCGCGCGGATGACGTGGTGATCGAAATCGGACCGGGACGCGGGGCAATGACCGGACTGCTGGTGGAGTGCGTGCGCAAGGTGGTCGCCATCGAAATTGATTCCTTACTCGCGCAGCGGCTGCAGGAGAAGTTTGCAAAGGAATCTCGCGTCGCGATACTTCACACGGATGTGCTCAGCGTGGATTTTGCGGAGCTGTGCCGGCAGCAAGGGGTCTCACAATGTTTGGTTTTTGGAAATCTGCCCTATTACATCACCTCGCCGATCCTGCATCACCTGTTCGCATATCGGGATTGCATCTGCGCCATGGGTCTGCTAGTGCAGCGTGAGGTCGGCGAGCGGCTGGCGGCCGCACCGGGAACCCGCGATTACGGATATCTGACCGTCTGCACCCAGCTTTACTTCCAGCCGCGCATCGTGCTCACAGTTCCGCCCGGAGCCTTTACACCCCCGCCAAGAGTCCATTCAGCGCTGGTGGCGTTCCAAGTGAGGACGAGGTTCCAGAATTGGACGCGGGAAGAAGGTGAGGAATTCCTGGAATTCGCGAAGCGCTGTTTTGCCCAAAAGCGGAAGACCCTGCTCAACAACCTGCAAGGCAGCTTTTCACGCGACCAAGTGGCGCGCGTGCTGGCTGAGGCAGGCAAACCCACGAACCTCCGTGCGGAACAACTCTCCGTGGAAGAACTCGCGGCACTCTTCGAACACCTCACTCTGAAGAAGCTCTGAGAAACAGACGACCCTCATGCCAAGACCGGAAGGCTCGCCAAAAAGAAACCCTTTGTTTGCCTAACGACCTTTGCGAATGTGCGTCTTTGGGAGAAACGGTTTTTGCCTTTCGGCCGATTCCTTCATAGCTTCCAAGGTCGAGGGGGACGGCGGGGCCGATTAATAAGTCGTCCCACCGCCGAATCGTCTGAAGATTGCGGCGATCTGGGGATTGTTCGGATCGAGTTCGTAAGCGAGGCGAATCTCCCCGAAACCCGCCTGAAGATTCCCTTCCAGACAAAGGAGCGTGCCCAGGTTTGCATGGGCCATGGCGAACTTGGGATCCAATCGAACGGCTTCGCGATATTCCGCCTCGGCGCCGGCGCGGTCTCCCTGCCCCGCGAGCAGCATGCCGAGCTGGTTGTGGGCGATAGCATCTCCGGGATCGAGTCGCACGGCTTCGCGGGTTTCGTCAAGCGCTGGGGGGAAATTCTGCTGCTGCGCCAGGATCATCCCATTCACGAGGTGCGGCATCGGTGTGTGGGGGTTCAGGTGTATGGCGTACTGCACTTCCGTGGTCGCACCATTCATGTCGCCTTTGCCAGCGAGGGCGAAGCCAAGGTTGGAATGGGCCACAACAGAGTCGGGCTGTAAGCGCAGCGCTTCGCGATACTCACCAATGGCACTGTCCAGATCTCCCTTGGCGGCGAGGGCGTTAGCGTAATCATTGTGCAGAAACCAGGTGTTCGGATCCAGGCGGAGCGCCTGGCGAAACTCGGTGATCGCGCCGTCCGTGTCTCTTTTCTCAATCAGGAGAACCTGGGCGCGCGCGTAGTGGTCGGGGGCGGAATCGGGGTCCATCGCAGCCGTCTGGCGCAACTCCGCGAGCGCACTGGGAACCTCATGCACGTTGTAAAGCGAGGCTGCCAGTATGTTTCGCGCTTGCAGGTCGTGGGGATTCAGGCGCAGGGCCTCTCGCAGCTCGGGGATAGCAGAGGCCGGATCACCACGCAGGCTAAGAGCCAGGCCAAGAGCGGCGTGGGCTTCCGCCGACCGCGGGTCTAGACGTGTCGCCATGCGATATTCGGCCTGAGCTTCATCCCACTCCTGCCGCTTGCACAAAACCCGGCCGAGACCGACATGCAACGTGCTGTTCTGCGGTTGGACTGCCAGCGCGGCGCGGTATTCCTGCTCGGCCTCGGGATAGGACTCCTGCTTCTCGAGTTCCAGCGCTCTGGCAAGATGCTGCTCGACCTGCAGGTCCGACGCCGGCCGTCGCACCGTGGTGGGTTGGGCCTTCGGCCGCCGTGCCTCGCGGAGGGCTTTGAGCAGGTCCTCTTTTCCTCCCGCTGCCCGCACCTTCCTGAGGTAATCCTCGGTGGGATCGAAATCGAGGCTGTTTTCTCCCACAATATCTGCCACACGCGAGCTGGGTATTTAGTTGTTCAGGAGATATAGAATATCGTTGCGCGTCAACGGTTTCTTCGCAGGGTGCGGAGATGCGGCGAACCCCAGGCTGGCTGCCATCAGAACGACTAAGGCCAGAGAAGCTTTCACGATTCGTACCTCCCAGACGCTGCGGATGACTCTGCCCTGCCGAGAGGATACGCCCGAACAACCCTCGACACAAGCTTACGAGACAGGTCGCTCCCGCAAGCCGCCTCGTAACTCGCGGCCTTGATGCAGGCCAAGCGCAGCAACATTCGGCAGCATTTTCGTGTTGCTTCCCACTACCCCCACCGTGCTAGTATGGAAATCCTTCAGGGCGAACAGCTCTTTCGGGTCAGGGCAAGCTGCGTCAATGATGTCGCGCAGAGGGTAGCGAAGTGTATCCTCGCAGAAGAGAGGCCAGTCTTGGCTGACTCGTAGCGCTCCCGGAAATTGCCGCAGGTGGGGACTGCTGTCGAGACGGAATACGGGCAGTCCGACAAATCATCGACGCGGATGGGATTCTGTTCCAAGTGTCTTGAATTTCGGCGCGGAGGTCGGGAATGAAACGCGTGTTCCGGACAGCAGGAATCACCCTGCTGGTCATTGCGGTGCTCCTGGTAGGAGCCATCACACTAACCGTCGGCTGGCGGCCTTTCCTCGGACCGCGGGCGCGACCGCTGACCAGCCGCACGTACGAGAAAACGCCTCAGCGGCTGGAGCGCGGGCGATACCTGGCCACCAGCTTGCTCGGCTGCATGGATTGCCACAGTCTGCGCGATTGGGCGCAGCACGACGCTCCGATCGTGAATGGAATGATGGGCGCGGGCGATATCTTCCCGGCAAAGGGCCTGCCCGGCAGGGTCGTGGCACCGAACCTCACGCCCGATCCTGAGGCCGGGGTCGGCACCTGGACGGATGACCAACTGGCGCGCGCCATTCGCGAAGGCATTGGGCGAGATGGTCGTGCACTGTTTCCGCTGATGCCGTACCCCAATTACCGCCGCCTTTCGGACGAGGACCTTGCCTCCGTCATCGTTTTCCTCCGCTCGCTCGCGCCGGTGTACCATCCGCTGCTCAAAACCGAGATTGTTTTTCCGGTGAAGTACCTGATTCGCAGCGTTCCCCAGCCGCTGACGGAGCCGGCGCCGCCGCCGGATCTTTCCAGCCCTGAAAAGCGCGGCGAGTTCCTGGCAACCGTCGGCGGATGCGGTGATTGCCATACGCCCCAGAGAAAAGGCGAGCCGATTCCGGGATTGGAGCTGGCCGGTGGCGAGGTTTTCGAAGGCCCGTGGGGACGCGCTGCCACCGCCAACCTTACGCCCGACCTCTCGGGCATTTCCTATTACGATGAGAGGTTCTTCGTGCACGTGATGCGCACGGGATTCGTCCAAGCCCGCGAGCTCAGCCCCATCATGCCTTGGTGGTCGTACCGCAACTTGACCGACGACGATTTGAAATCCATATTCGCCTACCTGCGTACCCTCAAGCCCGTCAAGCACCGCGTAGATAACCTCGCCCCACCCACACTCTGTAAGATCTGCGGAAACATGCACGGGCTGGGAAACCAGAACTAAAACGGGCCTGGTGCCCGGCTCACGCCCGCTTCCTTCCTGCGTGATGGGCACACCGGCTCCGTGTGTCCTTGGGGCCGCACGGTTCAAGATTGTGTGTTAGCATAGGCGGATACATAGGAGGATCGCATTCCATCTCTAAACCATAAACTGAAAGCCATTCCGCTGGGGGGTCTGGGCGAATTCGGGATGAACATGATGGCGTATGAGTTTGACGACCACGTGGTGATCGTCGACTGCGGCGTCATGTTTCCGGATGCCGAACTGCTGGGCGTGGACATCGTCATCCCGGACCTGGGCTACGTTCGCGAAAACCGCGACCGCGTGCGAGCCATCCTGCTGACTCATGCCCACGAGGATCACATCGGCGGCCTCCCCTATCTGCTGGAAGAAGTCGATGCGCCGGTTTATGGTACGCCGTTCACGCTGGCGCTGGCGCGCTCAAAGCTGGTGGAACACGATTTGGCCGAAAGCGCGGACTTGCGCGAAATGCACCCGCGCGAGCCATTCCAGGTGGGACCGTTCCGCGTGGAGTTCATCCACCTGACGCACAGCACCATTGAGTCCGGCGCGCTGGCGCTGACCACGCCGCTCGGCACGGTGATTCACACCGGCGATTTCAAATTCGACCCCACGCCCCCCGACCAGCAGGTGAGCGACCTGCACACGCTCGCCGACTACGGTCGACGCGGCGTGCTGGCGCTGTTCTCGGATTCGACGAACGTGGAGCGGCCGGGCCTGACGCCCTCAGAGCGCGCCGTGAGCGAGCGCCTTGCACACATCCTGTCGGAAGCCCGGGGGCGCGTGCTGATTTCCTGCTTTGCGACGTCGCTGCATCGCCTGCAAATCGTCGCCGACTTGGCTCATCGGCATGGCCGCAGGCTGTGCTTCGTGGGCCGGAGCATGTTTCAGAATTCCGAGATTGGCATGCAGATGGGCAGGCTGCAGGTGCCGCCGGGTCTGCTGGTGCCTCCGCAGGACCTTCGCAAGCTGCCCCCGAACCAGGTGGCGATCGTGCTCTCGGGCAGCCAGGGTGAACCGATGTCGGCGATGGCGCGCGTGGCGGTAGCGGGCCACCGCTGGGTGACGGTCGAACCCGGCGACGAAGTCGTGTTGAGCGCGCGCGTTATCCCAGGCAACGAGAAAGCCATTTTCCGCATGCTCGACCACCTCTACCGGCGCGGGGCGCACGTGCACTACCACGACGGCAGCCAACCGCCCGTGCACGTCTCCGGGCACGGCAGTGCGGAAGAATTGAAGCTGATGCTCAATCTCGTGCGGCCCAGATATTTCGTGCCCATGCACGGTGAGTACCGGCAACTTTGGCGGCACCTGGAGCTGGCCAAGGAACTGGCGGCGGTTTCGCAAGAAACCTTCCTGATCGAAACCGGCGACGTGCTGGAGTTCGACGAGCAGGGCGCGCGCCGCGCGGGCCGTGTGCCCGTGGGACGCATCTGCATCGATGGCGGCACGCTCGACGAAGTGGAAGAGGTTATCCTCAAGGAGCGCCGCCACATTTCCGCCGACGGCATCGTGATTCCCATCCTCGCCATCAACGAGCATACGGGCCTGCTTGAAACCCAGCCTGAAATCGTCTCGCGCGGGTTTGTGCCGCTCGAGGAGGCGCGCGAGTTGGTGGAAAGCGCGCGCCAAGTGATCTTGCGAACCATCGAGAAGTCAAACCTCGAAGAAGTGAGCGACTGGGGCGTGATCAAGGAGAAAATCCGCACCGCCCTGCGCCGGCACTTCGACCAGGAAACCGGCAAACGGCCCATGATTTTGCCGGTGATTCTGGAAGTGTAAACATACGACATTTTCGATTTTGAATTTTAGATTTTGGATTTTGGATTCGGCACCCGGACTCGCGGAGCTAAACCACCTGTGTGCCAGGGACGAGCGAATCTACTTGGGGTTTTAGATTAGAGGCCGGCGCATCCCGGTCTCGGAAGATGTCCTTTGGACGAACAAACATTTAAGAACAGAACTAAGCGATTTCCCTTAGAAGTCATCCGATTGGTTGAAGCACTCCCACGTAACAGAACCGCCGAAGTGATCGGACGGCAATTGCTGCGTGCGGGAACGTCAGTCGGGGCGAATTGTCGCGCGGCGTGCCGGGGGAAGTCGACTTCTGACGTCGTCGCCAAGCTCAGCATCGTCGAGGAAGAGGCGGACGAATCGATTTACTGGGTCGAGTTGCTTGCCGAAGCGGGCGTGGTAACACCGAATCGTATTGACGCCATGAAAAAGGAGGCAAATGAACTGGTCGCCATGACGGTGGCTTCTATCAAAACTCTGCGAACCTGCAGATAGCGTCCAGAAGTGATATCCGTGAATCCAAAGTCCAAAACCGAAAATCCAAAATCAGGAGCCTCATGCCAATCTACCAAGCGATCGTTCTTGCCATCGTTCAAGGCCTGACGGAATTCTTGCCGGTTTCGAGCACGGCGCACCTGGTGCTGTTCCCGTGGCTGCTGGGGTGGAAGGATCCCGGCTTCACGTTTGACATCGCGCTGCACGCAGGGACGCTCGTCGCGGTGGTTGGCTACTTCTGGCGCTATTGGCTCGAGATGCTCAAGCTGGTGTTGGGAATCGGCAGACGCAGCAGCGCAGACGCAGCGAGTGGCGTGACGGCCGCAGCGGGGCCCATCGCGCTGCTGGGCGAAAACCGCCAGCTCTTCTGGTACCTGGTCATCGCCACGATCCCGGCAGGGATTGCCGGGTGGTTGTTTGAGCACGCCGCGGAGGAGCAATTGCGCTCGCCGATCATCATCGGCTTCGCGCTGATCATCGTCGGCATGCTGATGTGGGCGGGCGAGCGCGCGGGCCGGCGCGAGCACGACCTGGGTCACGTGGGCCTGGTGGATTCGATCGTGGTCGGTGTGGCGCAGGCGTTTTCCGTGATCCCGGGCGTCTCGCGTTCGGGCTCGACCATGACGGCAGGCCTCTTCCGCGGCATGAAACGGGAGACCGCGGCGCGCTTTTCGTTTTTGCTTTCCACTCCCATCATCGCGGGCGCGGCTTTCAAGAAAGCGTTGGAACTTCGCCACTCCGGCCTGCCGGCGGAGATGCGCCTGCCGTTCCTAGTGGGCGTAGGGGTGGCGGCGGTGGTCGGATACCTGGTGATTGCCGTGTTGATCCGGTATCTCGAGCGGCGGACCTTTGCCGTTTTCGTTGTTTACCGGGTTATGCTGGGCGTGATAGTATTGGCGCTCGGATGGGGATTGCATCACTGAGCGCCGGGTTCGAGGGGTAAGGTGTCGGATGTCGTCGACAACCTCTTTCTGGCACCGCGCGCCTGGCACCGCACACCTGCTACTTCAGGCATCAGTTCGATAAAGCGAGGCAACCCATGGGAAGCCCATCCCCGGCGTCTCCCTCTAAATCCAAGGACGCAAGCTCCAAGAGCCCGAAAACCCCGCTGCTGGACTCGCGGCGGCTTTCCGAGCTGATCGGGCTGCTCACGGGTGTGGTCGGCTTGCTGATCTTTCTGAGCCTGGCGTCTTACCTGCCTGAAGATCCGTCCTTGAACACGGCGGTGGCGAGCGGCGCTCTGCCGCACAACTGGATCGGCCCCGTGGGCGCCTTCGTTGCGGACGCGCTGTTTCAAGGCTTCGGCTGGGTGGCTTACCTGATTCCGCTCGCCCTCCTGCTGATGGGCACGCGCTGGCTGATCGTACGGCCATTTACTGCGCCACGCACCAAGGCGCTGGGCACAGGGATGCTGCTGGTGTCGCTCGGCGCGCTTCTGGAGCTCTTTCCCTACACGCCGGTCATTCACGGGGCGCTGCGCGGCAGCGGGGTGCTGGGGTACCTCACGGCGGCGGGCTTGATCCACACCTTCAACCGCGTGGGAGCGTGGATTGTGGCCACGACGGTTTTTCTGACTTCTCTGTTTCTGGTCACGCGGTTTTCCTTCGGCGCGGCGGCGGGATTTCTGAAAAGCCACTGGAGGGGTGTAGTAGTTCCGCTCAACGCGCGCTGGAAAGCGTGGCAACAAGCTCGCGCCGCCAAAGCCGCCGAGCGCAGGCGGAAACAATTGGAGCGGCAACGCGTGATGGGCCAGTCGCCGATAGTGATTCAAAGAGCGGCCGCCCGGCAAGCCGCCCCGCCGCAGCCCGCAGTACAGCCGGGGGCGAACCCGGGCGGTGTTGCTTCCCCAGCCAAATCGGAATCCCATGAGAAGCCGGCTCCGGCGCCCGTGCTGCGTATGCCAAAGCCTTCTGCGGCCGCCGCGCCGCCCAGGATCGTGGGGCGCGGGGCGCATGGCTATAAGCTGCCGAGCGCCACGCTGCTGCGGCCTCCGGAAGATGCGGAAGGCATCGATGAAAACGAACTGAAGGAACGCGCCGTCCGATTGACTGACAAATTCAGGGAGTTCGGTGTTACGGGCAGCATCACGCAGATTCACCCCGGCCCGGTGGTGACAACCTACGAATTCAAGCCGGAAGCCGGCATCAAGTACAGCCGCATCACGAACCTGGTCGACGACCTGTGTCTCGCGATGAAGGCCGAGTCGATTCTGATCGATCGCATTCCCGGCAAATCCACGGTGGGCATCGAAGTGCCGAACCACCACCGCGAGATCATTCACCTGCGCGAACTGATCGAATCGAGCGAGTTTGCGACGTCGTCCTCAAAGCTCAGTCTCGGTTTGGGAAAAGACATCACGGGCAAGATCCGCATCAGCGATCTGACCCAAATGCCGCACCTGCTGATCGCGGGCTCAACGGGGGCCGGCAAGAGCGTGGCGATTAACTCGATGATTGTTTCCATTCTCTATAAGTCCACGCCGGATGAAGTCAAGCTCATCCTGATCGACCCGAAGCGCCTGGAGTTATGCCTGTACGATGGCATCCCCCACCTGCTCACGCCCATCGTCACCGAACCCAAGCAGGCCGCGAACGCCTTGCGCCGCGCGGTCATAGAGATGGATGAGCGGCTGAGAAAGCTGGCCGAGCACGGCGTACGCAACATCGAACAGTACAACAAGATGTTTGAGCCGGACTCAACCCTGAATCTTTTTGACACCCAGGGCGAGCAGCAGCACCCCCTGCCTTACATCGTGATCTTCATCGATGAACTCGCTGACCTGATGATGGTAGAGCCGCAAGGCGTGGAAGAATCCATCACGCGCCTGGCCCAGATGGCGCGCGCGGTGGGCATTCACCTGATCCTGGCCACACAGCGTCCGTCCGTGGATGTGATCACGGGTTTGATCAAGGCCAACATGCCGTCCCGAATCTCCTTCCGCGTCGCCTCGAAGGTGGACTCGCGCACCATCCTGGATGCCAATGGCGCCGAAGCCCTGCTGGGACGCGGCGACATGCTCTTTCTGCCGCCCGGCAGCGCCCGCCTGCAGCGCCTGCACGGGCCGCTGATCACGGAGCAAGAAATCGGGAGGGTCGTGGATTTGTGGAAGTCGCAGTCGCAGCCTCAGTATGACGAGGAGTTCCTGGAACCCCTTCGCGACAAGGATCAGGAAGACCTGCCGGAGGACGAGGAGGAATCCGCCGAACTTGATTCCGTCTATGAAGATGCTGTGCGCATCGTGGTGGAATCCGGCAAGGCCTCGACTTCCCTGCTGCAGCGCCGCCTGCGCCTGGGATACGGGCGCGCCGCGCGCCTCATCGACATGATGGAAAAGGACGGCATCGTCAGCACTCCTGACGGCTCGCGCCCGCGCGAAGTATTGAAGCGCCCCGACTGGCTGCATGAGGCGGATCAGTTCCTGCGCTGACCCTCCACTGAAGTCACGCACCCTGGCAGTGGTATGAAAGGACCGAAAAACCAAACTCGCGGGACCAACTCGAAGGCAGACCGCGCAATCTTCGAAGCGGGAAGGGGATTTGGCCAATGGCCAGCATGACTCAACCCCAACGGCGGCGATGGACAAGACTGCACCTCGCGTGCCGGATCATCGTCAGTGGGAAGGACGCTGAGGGAAGGGAGTTCACCGAGGAGACGGAAACTCTCAACGTCAACAAGTTTGGGGCGTCAATACGGACGTCCCGCTCGTACAGCCCGGGCCAGGTGATCACAGTCCGCACGAAAGACCGAGGCCATGTAGGCCAATTCCAGGTCGTGTGGGTCGGCGAGCCCGAAACGCCTCAGGCAGGGCGCATCGGGGTGGAATTTCTCGACGCGCGCCGGTTCTGGGGAGTTGAATTTCCACCGGAGGACTGGGGAGGGCTCTAGACTTCAGCTCCAGTTCCAGCGTGATCAGGCGCGGCAGCACATCTCGCTGGTGAGGGAGTGGGGCGAACGAAAAGCTGACTTCTTTCACGTATTCTTGACAGAAAATCGAATCCGCCTGAGAATGTTTGCACGGACCGGAGATAGCTTCGCGAGACCTTTCGCCTTTGCGCGAGCGCGATGCAAGGGGGTCCGGCTACCCAAATTGTTCGCGTGCCGCGGTAGCTCAGGTGGTAGAGCGCAGCCCTGAAAAGGCTGGCGTCGGCGGTTCAACTCCGTCCCGCGGCACCAAGTTTTCAAGCACTTACGGCCACTACGCACCCCCGATTGGTTCCATTTGGTTCCAAAATCCCAAGTGGGCTCGCCGTAGTCAGTCTCGAACTACAACAGCATAGCTCGAGTAAGATCACGTATTCCGGGCCAGTTCTGCCCCGCAGGAGGCCATCCCATGACGAAGTATGGCTGGAAACCGGGCGATCTCTGCGGGGGGCGCATAGTGCGCCTAATCGGCTTGTGCAGTACTGCACAAGCGCCGCTTCAGGTGTACGCCGATTTCGCGCCTCCATGAGTTATCCCTGCGACCATGAGTGGCAATTCGCCGCAGTGATCAGGGAGGCCGTGTGAGACCGGGTGTGAAAGACGTTTGGAGACTGGGCAACTTACTCCGCAGTTGTAAAGGAACACCTGGCGATTTCCCTCGGCTCATCCCGAACATTCATTGCACAGTTCCGCCAATCGACAGGCAGCAGTCAACCATGATGCTGGGTGAGTGGCTTCTCCGTGGTGGGATGGGGATTTCGCAACAGCTCTCCGAGCGGCAGCACGTTTCAGTATTCAAGTTACGCAACCAAGAGGATCGCTTCCGAGTGCGTCATCGCTCGGCCAGAACTTCGGATTGCCCCTGCGGATTCGTCGATAAAGACTAGGCGACAAGGCAGGAGCTATTTCCTCGAACGCTGGACCGTGAGGTCGGTGGGCCACTTGTCCGGTTTGCCGACTTGAACGAAGCCGCTGCCGCGGCGAACGCTTCGCGTGTCCGACGTTTTAGAACCCCCATACAACCCAAGGAGTAGTGTGGAGTCATAAGGAGGTCCTTA
>Ga0116124_1001834_pt1 | contig 14407 bp, 10 predicted proteins | sample June2015DPH_13_1_2_FD_89728 | JGI IMG/M metagenome (GOLD analysis project Ga0116124, IMG submission 89728) | Peatland microbial communities from SPRUCE experiment site at the Marcell Experimental Forest, Minnesota, USA - June2015DPH_13_150 | ecosystem: Environmental > Terrestrial > Soil >... | reverse complement strand
ATTCGGAGGAAATGCATTGTTTTCTTGATAATAAGCTGACACAGCACTTGCGACATTACTCATTGCATTGGTGACTTCTGTTAATTTTGCTTTAATCGTTTGTGTTCGGTACATCGGAATTGCGATAGCAGCCAGGATACCAATGATGGCAATAACTATCAACAACTCAATTAATGTAAAACCTTTTTGTCTCCTTAACATAATAAGAACCTCCTTTTTTAAAATTATCGTGTTTCGTGACCGTGAAGCGTTTCCTTAACTAACAATACTGCTTTCCAATCCTAACCCGAAAAGTAAGCTTTTTTGTTTCCTTCACCTCCTTTTAATAATTTTGATATTGTTTAGATAGCATATAGATAGCATATTCTGTGCCAAATTCCATTTATGCCAAAATATTTCATGAAATTATCTAACTATTTAATATTACAGAATTTTAGTTTATATAAATTTTTTGAAATTATGATCAATCTGATCTTTCCATTATGGAAATCCGATTGAAATTAACACTTTTTGTCCATTTGGTGACAAATTTTGTTATAAGGAAGCCAGGAATACAGGAGAATTCATAAAAATCCTTTATTCCATTTCAATTCCTGCCTTCATGGATTCCTAATAATAAGGAAGCCAGGAGACTACGAATATTTTAGGGTTTCGTGCCAATAACGGTCCGACTGTACCCATGACGATGATGGGTCCGAACATTTTTAAACTTTCCGTCGATAAGCAATATCTCAGCTTCTCGTCTCGTATAATACTTTGCGTATGAAGGGTTAAGTTGGTCATAGATGATAAGTCGGCGCTTCTCGGGTGACATCTTTTCAAAGACTGACAACATGTATTCTCTTAGGGGTAAAGGCAACCTGTGACATAACTTCATATAAAAAAGCAGGGGCCAATAAATCATCCTGACGAGGGTAGAGAGGGCAAAGTGAGGCAACCGTTTCGTAAGAAGCCGTAACGGCTTAACAAATATGAGGTAGAAGCCATTACCCTCTTTGCCATATAACCAGAGTAAAAAACATCCTCCCGGACGTAACGCCCTAAAAGCTGCTTCAACAAATGGTTTAGGGTCTGGTATATGATGTAAAACACCTATTTGAGAAAATATAATCCAGATCACCTTAAGATGGTAACTGATCTCCCGTAATTTTAAGAGGGGTCACTTTTCCTGAGTCTCGAATATTTTGACATAGAATTTCAAATGCTTCAGATGGTTCTATGGCAATAACATGCTTAGCTCCAGCTTCAAGCAACATATTAACAATCCTTCCCGTCCCGCTACCTATTTCTGCTACTCTACAATCTTTTATATCTTTTGGTTCTAAAAATGGCGAGAGAATATCTGAAAATAATTCAAGAGAACCATAATACCCTTCATTATCAGAGTATTGAAGCCACTGTTCTCCAAAATCGTTTATGGTTTGATCTTTACCATTCATACGTTTTATTGAATCTTATCAGGTAATTCTTACAATATCAAAGATCAGGTGTCAAAATGATAAATTGACGATTACCCTTTTGATATGGTATGAGAATTGCTAAATATTACTCAATTTGATTAAAGATGAATACTTCTATCCCTCGAATAAGACCTGAACAATTTAAAGAGTGGAATGAGAGGATGGTCAAAAAGTATGATCCCGACTCATTCCATCACCATCCTTGTTGTTTTGTTCGATTCATTGAAAGAAAGAGGGTTAAGGCTATTTTTGACCTGATCAACATTAATAAGGATGATCGCATCATAGAGATTGGTTGCGGAGCTGGAAACGTTATTGAAAATGTAACCACGGGCAAATTGTTTGGAATGGATATTTCAACATTCATTCTTTCTAAAGCAAAACGCAGATTGAATGAAAAGGCACATCTATTTCAGGCAGATGCTCAGTATCTCCCTTGTAAAGATCAAGTTTTTATGCAAGTAATCTGTTCGGAGGTTCTTGAACACCTCTTGAACCCTTCTTCGGCTTTAGATGAAATAGCGAGAATTCTAGGGAAACAGGGGGTTGCTATCATTTCCATACCCAATGAATCAATGATCAATTGGATCAAAAGCTTTTTGATGCGGATTGGAATATTTAAATGGCTTCTGCAAAAGAATGGTGATTATCAAGAAATGCCAGAAAGAATGGAGGATGAATGGCATCTTCACGCCTTCGGTCTGCAAGAATGGGTGAACCTATTTGAAAAATTTTTCTCAGTAACCCGGGTGAAAAAAATACCTTTCTCCTTCCTTCCATTAAGGTATGTCGTTCGTCTTGAAAAAATTCAATGAAAAAGATCACTTATGATATCGAATATAACCTTGAAAGAACTCACTGGTGGTTTACAGGAAGAAGAAGTTTGCTCGGAGCCCTTCTTTCTTCCTTGAAAATTGACAAGAATTCGCTTGCGGTCGATGTGGGTTGTGGAGTTGGCTCAAATATCCTTCTACTCAACTCCTTGGGTTTTAGAGTAGTTGGTGTTGATTCGGAGATCTACGGCCTCTTTCTCGCCCAAAAAAACCTTCCAAAAGCTCCTTTCGTAAATGCCGACTTAATGATGTTGCCATTCAAGACTAATTCAATCGGCCTCATTCTTGCATTGGACGTATTAGAACACCTTGATGAAGACTTGATCGGTATAAAAGAGGTTTACAGGACCTTAAAGCCAGGGGGAAAGGTTATCTTTACAGCCCCAGCATTTCGGTTCTTGTGGGGAATTCAGGATGAGGTGGGAATGCATAAGCGACGCTATTTGAAGAAAGAACTCAATAGAAAGGTCAAAGATCAAGGGTTTAGAGTATTGAAATCCTCATATTTCAATTTTTTCCTGTTCTTCCCGATCTTTATTGCCAGGCATATGATTAATGTTCTTGGCCTGAGGATTGAATCCGAGAACGAAATAAATTTCCCATTGGTAAATTTTTTCCTTAAGGCAATCTTTTCCCTTGAACCTTACATGCTTAAATATTTTTCATTTCCATTTGGGGTCTCTATTTTTTGCATCGCCAAAAAAAGGTGAACCACCATGATGGGCATCAATCTATCTGGTATGAAAAAGATAATACGAAAAGAATTTTTTATCCTTATTCTTTGTCTACTTATAGGTTTTGCCCTGAGATTCTATACCTTTGATCAAAAATCCCTCTGGATTGATGAGATCCATACCTATAATGATTCGAGGGATGATTTCAGGGGTCAATTAAAATTTTACGAAAAGAATCCAACTTACCTCCATCCTCCTGGATTTTTTATTCTCACCCATTTATTCTATCCGTTTACCAAACCTGAGAGAGACCTCCGCATCATCCCCTTAATCTTTGGAACCCTCTCAATACCAATGATCTATTTTCTTGCAAGATCATTCTCTCCGAGTATCGCTCTTCCTTGCACCCTTTCCCTGACCTTCATGGCCTATCACATTGCCATTTCTCAGGATGGCCGTTCATATTCACTGCTCATGTTCCTTGGAATGGTAGGGCTCTACTTTCTAATGAAGCACATAAAGACGTCGAAGAGGAGATACTTGCTTCTCGTTGGTATAATCTTTGCGGCTTTATTTCATACGAGTTACAGCTCCATTTCATTTATTGCCCTATCTCAGAGTCTTTTTTTTTATTTGACAAATGAGAATGACAAAAAACCGGGCCTCTCTTCTTTCTTAGTCTTAAATAGTACAATCCTTCTCATCTCTATCCCGTGGATCCTTTTTATAGCGCTGAATTACAAAGGCGAACCCATGGTGGATCCTTTGAGTAGCCAAGTCATAGGTTCCTTTTGGAATATCCTTTACGGGATTTTTAATGATTGGGTACCTCATATACCACTGACGATTATTTCCATAATATTGTTAATACTTTTCCCCATCATTTCAAAACATAGGAAGAACGCCCTAATCCTTCTGACGGTTTTCTTTTTCCCCATAGGAGGAATATATCTATTTTGTAAATTATTTTATATTGAACATTTTTTCAACTCCAGGTACTTTATAAATTTTCTGCCCCTCTTCCTCATCTCAATATACCTGTCACTCGATTGCATCGAAGTGAAATTTAAAATGTTAAAAAGATTCTCCCGCTTAAGGCTCCTATTCGTCATCCTCTTTATCGCATCCAACATGATCATCTTCCCTCTCTATTACCGTTCCGAAAAACAAGACTTCAGACGCTTAGTATCTTACTTAGATGGTCAACTCCAAGATAAGGATAAAATTTTTGTCAAATCGATAGCGTATATTCCAGGGATGCTCCATTATTTTGGAGTAAATCCAAAATCCCGACATTACAATATTCCATTTGGATGGGATTCTTCAGGAAAATCGATTGAGTTTAGAATTTCCCTGATTAGTCACAACAGAGTTTTTACAATTTATCACGCAGACACCTGTTGTGCTCAATATATCTCCGAAGGAAACCGGCTATGGATAGTCGCAGGAAAGCCAGCCGTGAAAGAGATCAAACAAAGTCTCCCTTGTGTTTTAAAAGGGTACTTTGACGGAACTGTTGCAAATTTCAGAAGTTTTCCAAGCGATGCTTCCATGTATCTTTTTCTCTGGGATCCTCAATCTCAAGATAAGAAGGGAATTGATATGCCGATTGAATAGACCGTGACCGTCTCACGTGTCACGTGTCTCGAAGAGTATCCTTAGAACTGAGGGAAAAGATATAAGGACTGGGATTGAGTAGTTAGGATAGCGGACTAAGTGCAGGGTGTTCGAGAATAGGATGCTCGTTTCGTTAAACGGTTGTGTTTAAGTTAAATAATCTTGACACGATGAGTAACTTAAAACGAAAGGAATTTTTTGTCCTTCTTCTCTGCCTTCTTATCGGGTTTGCCCTGAGGTTCTACACCTTTGACAAAAAGTCTCTCTGGATTGATGAGATCCATACGTTCAACGATTCGAGGGATGATCTCAGGGGTCAATTAAATTTCTATGAAAAGAACCCAACTTATCTCCACCCCCCTTTATTTTTTGTCCTCACCCACTTATTCTATCCATTTACAAAACCGGAAAGAGACCTTCGTATCATTCCCCTGATATTTGGAACTCTCTCAATTCCAATGATCTATTTTCTCGCAAAATCATTCTCTCCTCACATCGCTCTTCCTTGTACCCTATCTTTGATTTTCATGGCCTATCACATTGGCATTTCTCAGGATGGTCGCCCCTACCCCCTGCTCCTGTTCGTCGGTATGGCAGGGCTCTACTTCTTTATCAAGCATCTCCAAACATCAAAAAAAACCTATCTGCTTCTGGTGGCCCTCCTCTTCTCTACCCTATTCTATACAAGTTATAGCTCTATCCCCTTTATCACCCTCTCTCAGATTCTCTGGTTCTACCGGCCCAACGGAAAAGCTAAAAAACCCACCCTCTCCTCCTTCTTGACCTTAAATGGCTTCATCCTGCTCTTCTGCCTCCCCTGGATACTTTTTGTCGCCGTAAATTATAAGGGGGAAACGATCATGGCCCCCTCCCCCCATACTGAGAGCTCTATTTCCTTTTGGTACATTATGTATGGAGTATTACATGATTGGGCACCTCATGTACCTCTAACGATCGCTTCGGTCATCCTACTAATACTTTTCCCCATCTTTTCCAAATTTAGGAAAAACGCTTTTCTCCTTTTGGGTGTAATCTTTCTCCCCGTTGGAGCACTTTGTTTATTTTGTAAATTATTTGATGTTGGTCATTTTGTAACCTCCAGATATTTTATCATTTTTCTTCCCCTCTTCTTTATTACCCTCTTTCTCTCACTCAATACCATCGAAGTTAAATTTGAAGGATTCAGGAGATTATTGAGGTTAAGGCTCCTCTTCACTATTCTTTTTATTACATCTAATCTCGTCATCCTTACTCCCTACTACCGTTCCGAAAAACAAGATTTTAGAGGTTTGGCGGCTTACCTAAAGGGTCAACTCCAAGATGGAGATAAAATTATTGTCGGGTTGGTAGAATATATCCCAGGGCTACTTCATTACTTTGGGGTGGATCCAAAAGGTCGCCTTCATCCTATGTCCTCTCGAAAGGTTTCAGAAAATGAAATTGAATATACAATTTCTCTAATTATGGAAAACAAGAAATTTACTATTTCTTATTCCAAAACCTTTTGGATTCAATACATTCTGGACAGAAACCGGCTATGGTATGTCGCAGGTAAAAACCCTGCCAAAGAAATTAAGAAGGTTTCTACTTTTATTTTTAAGGGATATTTTGATGGAAGTTTTTGTAATTTTGACAGATTTCCAGCCGATGCCTCCATGTATCTTTTTCTTTGGGACCCCAAGTCGCCGGATGAAAAAGGAATTGATATGCCGATTGAATAATATTGGTGTGTCAAAAAAAGTTTGTTTCATAATTAAAGTGTAGAAATTTTGAGTAAAGATTTATGAGAAGTATGGTCTATGATTTATAGAACATGAGAGGAAGACATGCTGAAGCCCATTCTAAGCCCGGCTTTTATTCCCCATGGATTTCGAATATCGAATAATCCTGATAGCTAAAGAGTTCTACGGCTCCTTTCCTCAAAAAATCGACAAAGATTGCCTGCTGCTCCGGTCTCATGTTCTTTACCAACAGAGAAACTCGCATGAAAATGTGGGTGTATCCAGCCTGGACCAGCCTTTGTGACAACTCTTTCCCATTGGCGGAGACATTAATCAGCTTTTTGATGGTTATGTCTTCTATAAGTGTATCAGAATAGTATTGACGGTCTATATAGTAACCGTATGCCCCCGTCCAAACGCACATTAGCCGTGATGATTTGGGAAGGTCTTGGTTGATAAATTCTAAGACAGGGTAACCCGGAACTTTTCGAATCAAAAAATCCTTCTCCTGCTCCATGCCTAAGACCGGTTTATAGTAACCCACCGTTATAAACTGTTTACCCAGAAACCACATATTCCAGGCCAGGGAACCGATGAGGATCAAGAAAAGCACCTTCTTTATCAGGCGTCTGTTCCTTGCCCAGTTCACGAGGAGGTCTACTGCAGGTGCGGCAAAAGCGCAGGCCAGCATTTGAGAAGGGACCCAAAACCGGGTTTGTTGAGTTCCAAATACAAAAAACGCAGTGGATACAATAAACATGAATCCTATTCGTTTTGTCATAATCCCGGCCAGCCGCCGACGAATCAATAGATAGCCCGACGCTGCAGCCAAGGCTAAAAAAAGAAGTAGAAACGGTCCTATGGCACCGTCAAAACGAATGGAGTCAAATCTCCCTGAGAAGGCTAATCTCCACGACAACAGAAGGTAGTCCGACAGATTCCTCCCCATCCCGTAGGCATCAAAATATAAAGACATCGCAAGCGCCTGGGCTTCCTCCCATCCTTTTCCACCCAAAAGAAACCAGGCCATGGGATACACCGGATTGCCCAAGGTGATCCAGTTCCATACCATCCAGGATAGACCGGGCAACGCCCCAAGGGTGAACACTGAGCCGATGCTCATAAATTTCCTTATGGATGCTTTTCTTTGGCCCCATAATATGATCAACCCAATCAAGCCCAAATAAATCAGCCCACTATATTTGAGGGCAGTCATCCACCCTGCAAGGAAACCAATGAATGTAATTGCTCCCAGGCGCATCCCTCCATTTATAGATTTATCCATGTGTGATTGAAATAAGAAGGTCAACGCCAGAAGGCAATTGCCTAAGGCCATAAGTAGCGCTGGCTCAACGTAGCCGCACCCAGTAAAGTACATTACCGGAGGAACTGTTGCGTACCCGAGGGTGCAGACCACTGATGGCCAAGGTCCGGCCATGAGGCGAGTCAGGCTGTACAGTCCGCCAATCGCTGCTACCTGTTGAAGAATAGAGAAGCCTTGGGCAGCCCGATCGCCTGAAATGGCCAGAAGAAGAGTCATGAACATCTCGTGCCCCTTGGGAAAGGCAGAGAATAGATTTCCTTCGATGTGCACAAGATGGCCTACTTTCAAATATTCTTTCGGGCATAGGAGATGATAGACCAAAGAGTCGCGGACATAGGGTGGAGCTGCCGCTTGCAGGATCGCGGGCAAAAGGAAAAGTGCGACAGTGCCAACCAAGAAAAATAGTATGCCTTTTCCCCCCCCTTCTTCCTGAATAGCATGATTTAGAGATGGTCCTTGAAGAGGCCTCATGAATCTCATAGCAATGCGCCAAATGGCCAACCCAGATCCTGCAATGAAGACCGTCCATAGTACCGAAGGGATAAAATAACCCGTAAATCCCAAGGCTGTAATAACATAGGAAAACGCTACATTTCCTGTGGTGAATGCAAGGGTATGTCGTGCCAAAGCGGGCAACACAATTCTTTTCCCTAAGAAGTTCTTAAGGAGGATATCCCCAGCGGCCCAGCATGCTGCACCGAAGGCGATCATACAAATGAACTGCCAGAAGAGATTCATAGAATCATTGGAACCGGGAAACACGAAATCAAAGCGAGGGGTGATAACGATTCACCCAGAGTTCCCATACAAGCAAGGTCCAGAGTTGCTTTCTATTATCCTTCTTATTAACCAAATGATCCTGAAGGAGAGAGGTCACATATTCGGGATCGAGGAATCCTTCTCGTTTTATTCGATCGGATGAAAGTAAGTCTTCAAACAATTCCTTTAATGGCCCTTTTACCCATTTGGCAATAGGGACGCCAAATCCTTTCTTCGGCCTGTTAATCACCTCATCAGGAAGCCAATTTTCCATGGCTTTTTTCAGAATATATTTGGATGTGAACCCTTTTAGTTTCAGTTTCGAGGGAAGTCCCATCACAAACTCCACCAATTCATGGTCGAGGAAGGGAGCCCTGACTTCAAGCGAACAGGCCATACTGGCTCGGTCAACCTTAACCAGAATGGCTTCTTGAAGGTAAAGTCTCAGGTCGACATATTGAAGTTTTGTTATTCGATCGTCATAAGGATATTCTTTTTCGTATAAAGAAATTTCTTCAACCAATCGATCTCGATTGAACTGCGCATGAATCTCTGGTGATAATACTTTTTCGTTTTCTAAAAATGAGAAGGACCCCAGCCAAATTGAATTCCTTATCCCATCGGTATAATTGATGCCAGAAAGAAATTTCTTCACCTTAAAATCGAAACTGATATTGTCGTCGGATACGGGCAGTAAATTCCCCAGCATTGTAACCATTGGGTGAAAGGCGCCTAAAAAACGCTCATAGTGTCTAGCAAACTTGTGGGCCAGATAGGTTGGATATCCTGCAAAGAGTTCATCACCTCCATCACCTCCCAGAGCAACGGTTACGTGTCCACGAGTGAATTTAGAAAGGAGATAAGTTGGTAAAATGGATGCATCTGCCATAGGCTCATCTAAAATATCCGGAAGTCCAGGGACGATATTGAGTAAATCAGCAGGTTTCATGATCTGCTCATGATGCTCCGTACCGATATATTTGGATGCCAGCCTTGCATATTTTGATTCGTCAAAAGATGGATCTTCAAAACCGATGGAAAATGTTTTGACCTTCCCCGGGACCTCATTTTGTGCTAAGGCAGTGATTGCACTTGAATCAATTCCACCGCTCAGAAAAACACCCAACGGGACGTCACTGATGAGCCTGCGCTTGACAGACTCTTTGAGAAGTTCCATCATCCTCACTTCTGCTTCGGCTTCTGAAAGATTTTTTTCTTCCTTCTGAGGATCAAAAGGGGACCAGTATTGCCTGACTTTTATCCCTTTCTTATCCCAAATAAGATAGGAAGCAGCTGGAATTTTTTTGGCATCCATAAAAATGGTATGAGGAGAGGGGATGAACTCAAAAAATAGATACTTCATCAATGACACGGGATCGACCCTTCTTGGAAAACCTGGATAAAGCATCATTGCCTTCAATTCAGAGGCGAACAGAAAGGTCTCATTGATAAAACTATAATAAAGGGGTTTCTTACCCAAACGGTCTCTCGCCAATACCAGTCGATTTCCTTTTTCATCCCAGATCCCAATCGCAAACATTCCGTTGAAATATCGGAAACAATCCTCCTGATACTCCTCATAAGCATGAGCGATGACCTCTGTATCGGATCGGGTGCGGAATTGATGGCCCCTCCCCTTCAATTCTCCTCTCAATTCTTCAAAATTATAAATCTCTCCATTGAAAACCACCCATACTGTCTCGTCCTCATTAGGCAGAGGCTGATGTCCTCCAGTCAAATCGATGATGCTTAAACGACGATGTCCGAAGAAGACAAAAGGTCCCTTATCATCTAAGGGACGGATGTATTCTCCCCCATCATCGGGTCCACGATGAATAAGAACATCCCGCATTCTTTTTAGAATTTCATATTCTGGAATATCTACAGCCTTTGAGGTGAGAAAACCGACAATACCGCACATATGATCGTGTCCGTGTCCCCGTGACATTAATAAAAAAGGTTAACGGTGACGATGCTCGTATCGAATCCCGAAGCTCGATGCTGGAGGCTCAAGTTTCAAGTTTCGAAAGACGAACATCGATACGAGCTTCGACAACGATAAACATTCATCTCTATATCTTCTATGGAATCGTTTCCTTGATTTGATAGGTAGGCTTCCCTTGCGATTCATAATAAGTTCGAGTCATGATCTCGGCCAAGAAACCCATTAGAATTGAGAGAAAACCCAACATGAGAAGAAGAACACACAATAAAGGAAGAGGTGTTAAAATGAATGAGATCTCTTTAAAGAGTTTTAGGTAAATGGCAAACCCTCCGGAAAAAAAGCCCCCTAAAATCATGAGAAGTCCCAATCCCCCAAAAACATAGATTGGTTTCTGAGAATAAGATAGGAGAAACTTGACCACCATCAGGTCTAAAATGACTTTGAAAACCCTGCTCATGCCGTATTTCGACGATCCTGATCCCCTCACGAAATGGCGCACCGGAATTTCTGACACACGAGCTCCAATCCATTGGGCATAGATTGGAATGAATCGATGCATTTCCCCATAGAGTCGAATGTTTTTTAAAATATCTCTTCGGTATGCTTTGAGCGTACATCCATAATCGTGGAGATGAACACCTCCTATCCATGAGATGATTTTGTTTGCAATGATGGAGGGTAATCGCCGGGTCAAAAAGGGATCTTTGCGATCTTTCCGCCATCCACTTACCACATCATATCCTTCTTCAATCTTTTGAAGAAGAGGGAGAATGTCTTCTGGATCAGTTTGAAGGTCACCATCCATTGGAATGATGATATCCCCTTTGGAGAAATCGATTCCAGCACTGAGCGCTGCGGTTTGTCCAAAATTTCGTGAAAAACTAATGATTTTAATGTTCGGATTTTTGTCTCTGAGATCGAGCAAAATCTCCAGTGATCCATCGGAGCTTCCATCGTCGACAAATATCACTTCATAAGGCCTTCCAGCCTTTTTCAATACGGTCACTAACTTCTCGTATAACAAAGAGAGATTCCCCTCCTCATTAAAGACAGGGATCAGAATGGAGAGGGTTTCATTTAATTTACCATCCATCAGTTTTATCTCCTAATGATCTTAAAACGTCTCCCAATACCCTTCGTTTATTAGTGTCTCCTCCGGGGAGGGTGCAAACCCCTCGCTTCCAGGCGGAGCGAAGTTTTGTGAATTTTGAACAAAGTGAACATTAGCCAGCTCTGGAAACGATCTACATCCGTCATACCCGCGGAAGCGGGTATCCAGGAGTTTTTTTCGGATTTTTGTTCTGGATTCCTGCTTTCGCAGGAATGACACAGAAGCGATAACAAAAACCGAGGTCGAATTCAAGTCGACCAGTTTTCGGAACCTCTCGCCTTCGAGGCGAGGAAGGGTTCAGTCTCCATATTAATTTATTGAAAAATTTGCCTTATTATTATATCCTTCCAAAAGAGAAGTCAAGAATTTAATAAGAGCTCTAAAAAACTACCATACGCTCTCTTGATTACGCAGATTTAAAAAAAATGATTAAATAGATTTTCTTTATTTTCAATGCATTCCTGCCTGCGGCAGGCAGGTCTTATCTGTGGTATCGTTTCACAATCTATGGTATCAGAGATTTATGGACTTTTTCAGAAATCTCATTGATGATATTTATTCTAACTAACGATGATTACAATGAAAACGAATTTTTTTGAAAAAGCAGTTAAAATTTCTATTGCCGTTATTATGATTTCCGTTACCGCTCTAACCGTATTTGGAGTGGTATCTTATTTTTATTTTACTCATAATCTTCCAAGTATTGAAACTTTAAAAAATTACAAGCCCTCTACCGTTACAAAAATATTCTCTGAAGATGGGGAGGTCATCGGTGAGTTTTTTTATGAAAAAAGAGAAGTGATCTCCCTGGATAGGGTTCCCAACCATTTAATTCAAGCCTTTGTCGCAGGAGAGGATGCAAGATTCTTTCAACATAAAGGGATAGATTATCTGGCCATCCTGCGGGCTCTTTTCAGAAATATTTTCTCTGGAGAGATTGTTCAAGGAGGGAGCACGATTACCCAGCAGGTGGTGAAATCCCTTTTGCTCTCCCCCGAAAAAAGCTTCGCGAGAAAGATCCGAGAAGCCATATTGGCTTATAAGATCGAGAAATATCTCACCAAAGAGGAAATTCTCTTTTTATATTTAAATCAAATCTACTTGGGCCATGGGGCCTATGGAGTGGCCTCTGCAGCAGAAAATTATTTTGGGAAGAACATTGAGGAATTAAATATAACAGAGGCCGCCCTTTTGGCTGGACTTCCCCAAGCCCCCAGTAAGAATTCCCCTTATCAGCATCCACAGCAGGCAAAAAAAAGACAGGTCTATATTCTCAATCGAATGGCTGATGAAGGTTTTATTTCATCGAGCGAGGCAATCAAAGCTGCTCAAACCCCCTATATTATTCGGAGTAAAGAAAAACCCTCCATTGAAAAGGCGCCTCATTTCGTCGAATACATAAGACGTTATGTTGAAGAAAAATATGGAAAAGATGCCCTTTATAAAAATGGCCTTCAGGTTTTTACCACTGTCAATCTTTATTTCCAGAGAACAGCTCAAGAGGCGATGGAATCTGGATTAAAGGAGATAGATAAACGGGAAAAATATCCTTCTGCGGACATGCCTTTCACCCCAGAAGGCGCACTAATCTGTTTCAATTTAGAGACTGGATATGTTGAAGCGATGGTAGGAGGAAGGGATTTTAAAAAAAGTCAGTTCAATCGGGCGATCCAAGCCCGGAGACAAACGGGATCAGCCTTTAAGCCTATCGTTTATGCCTCTGCCCTCGATAAGGGTTTCACCCCTGCCTCCATCATCGTCGACTCTCCCATCGTTTTTGAATGGGGAGATAAAAAATGGAAACCAAAAAATTTTGAGGGAAAATTTTCCGGACCAACCACCTTAAGAAGCGCCCTTACACACTCCATCAATATTGTGACAGTGAAGATTGCACAAGAGGTCGGCACTGATTACATTAGGGATTATGCCCAAAAATTAGGAATATCCTCCCCTCTTCATAATGACCTTTCCATGGCTCTCGGTTCTTCCAGTATCCCCCTTTATGAGTTAACAAAAGCCTATGCGGTATTTGCTAATCAGGGCAGATCTTTCAAACCTACTTTCATTAAGAAGATTTTGGATCGCGATGGAAATCTTCTGGAGGAGAACCTCCCTTCTTTCTATTTTGGAGAAGAACTCAATGCGGAAGAACAGGTCATCGCTCCCCAGACAGCATTTTTGATTACTTACCTTTTGCAAGGAGTCGTCCAACACGGGACAGGTTGGAGAGCCAGATCTCTGGGTAGACCTGTCGCTGCGAAAACAGGAACGACCGATCAATTTATGGACGCCTGGTTCATTGGCTATACCCCACAATGGATCACGGGGATATGGGTGGGTTTTGATGAAGAAAGATCTCTTGGCGAAAATGAAACAGGGGCTCGAGCGGCTTCTCCCATTTGGGTTAGTTTCATGTCAAAAATATTAAAAGATAAACCTGCAAAAGACTTCCCTGTTCCAGAAGGGGTTGAGTTCATGAAGATTGATCCCCAAACGGGTCAAGTCAGTTCAGGGAGAGAAGGCATCCTTGAATGCTTCAGGGAGGGAACAGGGCCTACCCAAAAAACTACCTCGCCAATAAAGACCGGCACAGATTTCTTCAAATTCGATTTCAATATTTCAACCAAAGCTAAGTAAATTCCTTCTCAAAGGGTTATTGGTTCTGGTCGTGAGCCCCTGTGGTGGAACGGGAATGGTTTCCATTGGAACGACAGCGATCGAAAGGACAAAGTTAAGGACCAATGCTTCTTAACGGAGGACCAGATCCGACAGCCTCTGTGTACTCATTCTAAATTTATCCACCTTGCGCGGAAAGCCTCTTCATTTGCATTTCAATGGACTCCCAAAGTCCTTCGTCACCACTTTTCAACAAAACCCGCCCATCCTTGTCTCTCTTCAGCCTGTCAAGAACCGCTCTGATCTGACCCATATCAGCACTCTCATATATCAGAATGAACGCAGTT
>Ga0116124_1001790_pt1 | contig 14658 bp, 15 predicted proteins | sample June2015DPH_13_1_2_FD_89728 | JGI IMG/M metagenome (GOLD analysis project Ga0116124, IMG submission 89728) | Peatland microbial communities from SPRUCE experiment site at the Marcell Experimental Forest, Minnesota, USA - June2015DPH_13_150 | ecosystem: Environmental > Terrestrial > Soil >... | reverse complement strand
GGCGACACGCTCGTGCTCGCGGGCGGCCTCCAGGGCAATCAATCGGGGGTGTTCAACGGCACGGTCGATTTGCACGTTGACAACAGGGTTGCGGCAAGAATGACGACGGCTGCAAACGGGTCATTCGCTTATAAGCTCCCTATCCTCACTATCGCACCAGGCGCACACGTCGCGTTCGCTCAATACACGCCCGTCGACGCGCCTTATAAACCTGCGCAAAGCGCGCCGATCAACTTTTCCGTTGCCGCGTCGCCGGTAAGCAACACGCTCAGCTTCCTGTCGCCCAGCATTGCGTTGGGCAGCAACGTGCAGGCGAGAGGGACGCTTACCACGGCTACCGGACCGGTTGCCAACGCTACGGTGATGTTCTCCGTAGGCGGTAGGAACGTCACAAGCGCTCGAACCGATCAGAACGGCAGCTACTCGTTCTCCGTTCCATCATTGCCGCTCTACATGTCAGCGTTGTCAGGGGGCGTCACCGCTTATACGGTATTTGACCCAAGCGGCCAGCCACTAAGGTCTGCTATGAGTTCCGTAGCGCGCGTGCCCGCTGATTTGACTGGCCTGTTCGGCATCATCATAGGGCTTTTGCTCGCCGCGCTCCTCGTCGTCTTTCTGTACCGCGGCGGCTACCTCCGACGGGCACCCGTTGCAAAAGGAGAGGTGGCTGCTCCCGTTGTGCAGCCGGCGAGGGAGGCACGACCAATTGTGGTGGTGGTTCCCCTCGCGCGCGCGCCAGGAGCGCCACAACGTATCAGCGACTGGGACGAGGTTCTTGGTGAGGCCCGCGAAGCATTTGCCCGTGCTGACGATGAGAACGCTACGAAAGCGCTATTTGAAGCGGCCGTGACGTCGCTCGCTGTCGTCGCGCACATCCGCATTGCCGCGCACATGACACACTGGGAGAAGAGCTGGGCCGTCGTCGCAGCCTTCAGTGACGCTGATACGCGCCTCGCACTGCGGCAGTTGACCATGTCGTACGAACTCGCCAACTTCGGTGATCGGACGTTCGCGGACGCGCAGCGAGAAGCTCTCTTGAGCGCCTTTGCGTCCCTGCGCCGCCACGTCAGCGGCGCAGAGGAGAGCACGTGAAGCTGAGCTACGCGCTCATCGCGGCCGTCGTCGCTGTCGCACTTCTCGTCAGCGTGCCGCTCCTCAACACGACCAAAGAGGACTTTAGCTCGTACAATACGGCGTGGAACGGCGCCTCAGACGCAAAGGCCCTCGCCTCCCGCGACGGCTACACTACGCGCTCCGTCTTTACGCTCAGCGAGATTGGGAGCTCTGGCAACGGCGTGTTCGTCATGCTCAACCCAAACACCTCAGTGGGCTTCGCAGGTGGGGACGCAAGCGTCCTTCAGTCATTCGTCCAAAACGGCGGCGTTCTCGTACTCGCCAACGACTTTGGCAACGGCAACGCCGTGCTCAGCGCACTCGGGGTCTCGGACGCAGCGCGCTTCAACGGCTCGCTCCTTGAGGATAACGTGAGCAAGGGGGTCGACGCGGCGCACCCGCTCATCACGGACATCAACGCATCGGATCTCACCGCCGGCGTAAACATGCTCTACTTCAACTACGGGACGGTCCTCGACATATCAGGCGGTAACGTCACGGTGCTCGCCCGAAGCGCGCCGACGAGCTACCTGTCGACTCCTGCAGGTGGTGGAGCAATAGTCAACTCGACTAGTGGCGCGCGCCCGGTCCTTGCCACGCTCGACTATGGCAACGGACGCATCGTCCTACTCTCCGACCCGAGCGTTTTCATCAACGGGATGCTCAGCCAAGCGGACAACCAGCAGCTCTTGACGAGCATGCTTGCGAACTTGACGGGGGGTGACAAGGCCGTACCGATCGTGTTCGACGAGTCGCACCGCGCGTCGCCGCCTGTGTGGAATCTCCTGTACGACCGCATCAACGCAGACGATACAATAAAATACACCGTTGTCGTTCTCTTTACTGCAGCCTTTGTGATCGGCATCAACGCGACTGCGCTTGTCCGGCGGCGGCAGAGGAAGGATTTGGGCCCCGCACCGAACGAGTTGCCCATGAACGAAGAGGCCGTAATTTCCGATATCGTCAGAGCTCACCCCGAATGGCGCCGGGCGCGCCTCAAGGGGTTCCTGAAACAACTACAGCAACGGCGGAGAATGAAGCGTGGCAATTGAAAGTGACTTGAACGACGTCCCAAGGCCCCTCGGCATCGACATGATCGCCGACACGGCACAGCGCATCAAGGATGAGCTCCATCGCGTGATCGTGGGGAAAGATGAGCTTATAGAGACGCTCTTTACGTGTCTCCTCGCTGAGGGGCACATCCTCGTTGAGGGCAACCCGGGCCTTGCCAAAACCATAATAACGAAGCTCTTCGCGCAGACGCTGGGCTGCACGTTCAACCGCCAGCAGTTCACACCCGACCTGCTCCCTGCGGACATCACCGGGAGCTACGTGTTCGACCAGAAGACTAGCGAGTTCTACGTGCGCAAGGGGGGCATCTTCGCCAACATCGTCATGATCGACGAGCTCAACCGCGCAACGCCGCGCACGCAGTCAGCGCTCCTCGAGGCAATGGAGGAATGGAGCGTCACGATCGAGGGCACGACGTTCCCGCTCGAAAAGCCCTTTATGGTCTTAGCCACGCAAACGATGGTCAATCTTGAAGGGACCTTCTCCCTTCCTCTAGTGCAGCTCGATCGTTTCTACGTCAAAATGACGCTCGATTACCCGAGCACTGACGAGGAACTCCAGATCCTAAACGTAAAGCTGGGAGAAACGCTCGGTATAGCCCAGGTCACCGACCGCGAGGCTATCCTTCGCATGATCGACGTCGTTAAAAACGTCTACGTTGACGGGAAGGTGCTTGAATACATCAGGGACATTGTCGTCAGCACCCGCAATCACAAGGATCTCATGCTCCCTGCAAGCCCGCGAGCGTCGATCGCGCTGCTCGGCATGTCGAGGGTTCGCGCGGCGATACGCGGCCGGGATTACGTTATACCCGATGACGTGAAAGCGATCGCATACGACGTGCTCAATCATCGCATGCTCATCTCCCCCGAGTCGGAAATTGAAGGCGTCACGCTCGAAGACGTGATCGCCGCAATCCTTATGGAGGCGCGGCCCTCGCGCTGAATAGCCAAAGTAAGCGCTCATAATCATGAAGACAACCCGTCTCACGCACCTCCTGCTCGCGCTTGCTGCGCTCTTTGTCGCGTTCGGGGCGCTCCTCGATGCGTGGTTCTACGCGGGAGCAGGCTTCGCGCTTGCGCTCTATGTCGTCTGGCGCTTCCTCGCGTTCCAGGCGTCGGTCGCGGCGCTGAATCTTGACGTGCAGCGAACCGCGGACAAACCCGTGGTGCGACGGGGCGGAACAGTCACCATCGACGTAACCGTCTCTTCAGCGACGCCCGTCGAGGGACGCTTTACTGATGTGCTGCCTCGCGTCGCCGAACTCGTGGAAGGAACGAACAGCGCCGACCTCGCGCTGACGGCAGGCCAGACGGCGACGTGGCGGTATACGCTCATGATGGCGAGCAGGCAGAGCGCGCAGATCGGGCGTGCCACCCTCACCGTCACCAACGGCTTGTTTACGCACACGGTCGACCTAGGCGCCGCCCCCCGCGTGGTGCAGCAGGCTCCCTACGCCGTAAGCGTCGAAGGCGGCGCCGGCGGGCCGGGAGGGGCTCGCGGCGTGACAAGCGCGTCGGTTCCAGCGCTGTACCGCACGCGCCTCACTGGCAGCGGAGTCGACCTCTCGCACATTCGCCCCTTCGCCGTGGGCGACCCGCTCAAGCGCATTCACTGGAAGGCGTCGGCAAGGCTCAACCAGCTCATGACAAAGGAGTTCCTCGCGGAGGTCGACGCGGCCATAGGCGGAAACGTGAGCGTCAGCCTCATCATCGACCAGGGCGGGACGATGGCCCGCGGGCCACCAGGCGCAACGGAGCTCGATTTTGCGGTCAACGTTGCGAGCCACGTCGTCAAGTCAGCGATCGCCAGGGGGAACCGGATCGGCCTTGTCACCTACGATGACCAAGGGGTTGCCACGAGCCTCCTGGCCGACCTATCGCTGCCGCACGCGTCGAGCGTCGTCCGGTCACTCAACGAGCTCGAGCCGAGCATTCCCCTGCGCGCCCCGCGCGCAAAGCTCGACGTGACGGGGGCCGACGTGGTGCGCGTCAAGCGGCACTTCGCAGAGACCGAGGACGAGGAGAGCGACGAGGACATCAGACACTTCCGACACGTCGTTTCCTACATGTACGCGCGGGGCGAGGGCTACATGCGCAGCCTGAAGCGCGCTCCGGCATTCCGCGCGATAGCCGCTTCACTCAAACGCGCACAGGGCCAATCAAGCATCGTGGTCGTTTCTGACCTCGAAAACGACTTCAGCCCGCTTACTGAGGGTTTACGTCTCGCGGCAAGCCGCGGAGCCCGCGTGCACGTCGTCGCACTCTTTTCAAAGGTATTCGAGCAGTTTGCGGATCCGCTTCTCTCGCTTGAGGAGGTCTACGCGGCCTACGACGCACACCTGAGGCGGATGCGAAAGCTTGAGCAAATCCCCAACGTGAAGGTCATCGAGGCGAACACCGCCGAAACGCTGCTTCCAGCACTGCAGGAGGCGAAGATAGCGTAATGGCACCGAGCGGCATCACGCAGCCTGTCAAAGCGGCGCTTGCACGCCCCTCTGAGGTCCTCCTCCTCATTTCAGTGCTCGCGCTCATCGCCCTTGACCTCGGACACCTCACCCTCGGGACGTTAGCGGGGGCAGCCGCTCTTGCCGCTTTTGGGGTGGCGTACGCCACGCGGTGGCATACACCGAGCTTCGGCTTTTACGGGCTGGTAATCGCGGAACTGAGCGCTATTGGTCTGAGGGCGGATCTCACCACCGTCGTGGCGTACCAGGCGCTCTGCCTGCTTCTGCTCACGTCGATCATCGCGCCGTTTCCCCGCCTTGGGAAACTCCGCACATACGCTGCGCCCGCCCTCATGACGGCCGTTCTCGTAGCAGCATCGCTCGTGCCAGGCATTGCTGCGGGGTACGCGAAGTGGCTCACGGCGGCTCAGGCGGCGGCGCTTTCAGGTGCCATTGTGCTCGGCGTGGCGTTTGCACTCACACGGATCCGCCGACCGGCACTCTTGCAACGCCGTATGGAGGCCTGACATGGAAGCGACCGATGATCTTACCTCATACCGGCTTCGAAAGCGCATTCACGAGCTTGAGGCGGAGAATGCCCGTTACCAGAAGAACTTGGACCTCGCGCGAAAGTGGGAATTCCGGAGGACCGGCGTAGCGCTCCTTGCGATTGGGGCGGTGATAACGCTCGTCGGATACCTATTGTACAACCTGTCGTCCATCGCCAACGTCCTGTTGATGGTCGGCATCGGCGCGTTGTTCGTTGGCGCCGTCACCATGTTTCTCAACCCCGGACGTTTCATGAGCCAGAAGGTCGCCGAAGACCTAAACCTGAGCAGCATCATCGTCGTTGATGACCTGCTGCGCGACCTTCGGGTGAAGAACAGGGGCGTGTACCTGCCATCATCGATGACCGGCACGAACGTCAAGCTGTTCATTCCGCTCAGACGGGAGTACGAGGTGCCCTCAAAAGTGCACCTTGCCGAAGACCGTGCGTTTTTGATCGACCTCGCCAACCCCGCACAGGAGGGCGTGCTGCTCAAGCCGCTCGGCTACCACCTGTTTGCGCACACGAGACGCGACCTGAAGGTGGACTGGAGAGACGCCCGGACCGAAACGGAGGGCTTGCAGGGGTCGGAGAAGGACCGTGAACAGCAGGACGGCCACACGCTCGCCGACAAGCTGCAAGACGTCCTCGTAAAAGGCCTGGAACTCGCTGACAAGGCCGTTGTCTCACAAAGCGACGGCGAACTCAGCGTGCGCCTCCAAGGCACTCCTTACATAGGGACGTGTCGTTCCGTCGAAGAAGAAGCCCCACAAGTCTGCGAGCAGATCGGCTGTCCTCTGTGTAGCATGATCGCGTGCATCTACACGGAATACGTCGACAAGGAAGTCGTGATCGAAACGGTGAAGCGCGACGATGACGCGATCACCGTTGTGTGTAAAACGCAGTCTGCAGCACTGGCAGCGTCACCGACCACGGCGCGAGCGGAACCCTAACTGGCGAATCCAACGTCTTGACGCCTTCGCAGCAAGGTAAGTGGCGTTTGCAAAACACATTTTTTGTGCGCAGCTTCGATCTTCGCTGTATGTTATAGGGGGCGGCGTTCCGGCGTGAGCCAAGCTTCCGGGCAACGCGAGCTTGATTAAGGGCCGTTTGACTATTTCAGATGCCTATGAATCCGAGAGAACGTTCCTTACCGACGATGTGTGGATATGAGTTTCTGGACGATTGTTTCAGGCAGCTGACATCACGATCGGCGGGTCGGACGCCGTGTAAACGACTTCTTGTGCGTTGGTTCCTGCCGGTAGGGAGAAGAGCACATAAAGGTTGCTCGTGAAGCCTGCGCTCAGCGTACGGTTTTCAAGCGCGTGCCAGCAGCTGGTGTTACATACGGCAAAGCCGGCATAATACGCGGTGTCGTTGGGCGTGAGCAGTGCAAAAGCGGTGTAGCTAAAGTGAACGTCCGTGGGTTGCACGTTCGTCGCGGTGACATTCGCGACAAGGTAGCGCTCGCCAGGAGGCGGCGCCAGCGTGAGGTTATACGTCCCAACTTCAAGGGTGAATTTGATCCACGCGTCGCTCGTCGCGGGGTCTGACGCATCTTTGATACCATTCAACCGCAACGCAATCGTATCACTGCGCGCGGTTTCGCCCAAAGACGCGCGCACCGCTGAAGCCGGCGCTTTATAGGTAATCTCGTTAGCCGGCGTAGTCGCAAGAAACGTGCCTACGGTCGCTGCTCGTTTCATCGTGCACGTGCTCCCCCAGTCCGACACGCCGATCGCGACGGACTTTCAACGCACCGTACAAGAGGAGTGCGGCCGCCACCAAGATGGTTGTTCCCAGCCAATAATCAGGCCGCACCAACTGGAGCTGCCATCCCCCAGCTCAGCGGCCACAGTAACGGGGACCCGCCACTTACGTGTATTAACAGCACGTCGAGTGCGTAGTGCGTGGCCATTCCGAAGGTAAACAACAGGAACACTCGTACACGTGTCCCCTCTTCAAAGAGCAGGGCACACACTCTGCACACGAGGAGCGTGCCGATCGGGATTTGGAAGAGCATAGCATAAAAGAATCTTGCGCATAAATGCCGAGCAGCTACAACGGCAGGTGCAACTTGAAGGTATCCGGCAACGGCAGGTGCAACTTGAAGGTATCCGGCAATACCGCACCGATCATCACGAGCAAGGTGTTACGCCCGCCAAATTCGGGCCACCTGAGCGCAAGGAGCACACAGAGAATAAAGACAAACGCGATATGCGCCATCCAGTTCACGGCTGCTCACTCCACCTCTCTTTTGCTGATCTGATCGTATTTTCGACCCTTTTCACGCGGCCTAATAACGAACGCTCGCCAATCAAACCGCCAGTTCACTAAAAGGAGCACGGCCACAAAGATGAGCGCAATAAAGGAGCGGACATAGACGAGAACGCCCAGCAGCTAGGGCGAGACGAACATCGTCTCCACGCGTAGCTGGCGTCCGGGCTGGAGCGTACCGACGACGGCACGTCATCCTGTCGCTGCACCGCGTGCGACGAGAAGATCATATAGGTGTCGTACAACCCCTTGAGCTGAAATGACCCTGCGCCTGTCGCGGAGACCGTGCCTGTTTTCGTGACGTTCTGCCCCACGTACTTTGCGTAGTCCATACACCTCGTTTCGTGCAGGTAGTCGAGGTGCTGCGTGACATTTGCTTGGTAGTATGCCGCAACGACAACAAACGCAGAGATGAGCCACCGCAATAATCCCTCGCCGCATGCTCGCGAGGTGCCAGTCGTTCGGATCTATACCTTCCGCCGCCGGGCAGCGTTTCATCTGAATACTGCGAAGCACACGCTGCGAGATAGCGAGGTTTGTATCTACTCGCTTCAGTTCACGCGCGCTACAGTCGGGGGCAACGGGTCGGCTGTTCAATTGCTCATGGCAGCGGGTCTCCAAGATCCTCCACGATGAGCGACGGGAACTCATCCTCGCTCAGTTCGTCTATCCGTTCGCGTGGGCTCGCCGCTTGGTACACAGATAAAATCGCATCCCATCTTGCGCGCCATCTACACGTAGGTATATATTCGGTCGCCGACGACCACTATTTGGCCTGGGCAATATTGAGTGGTCACGCTCCAACGACAGCGAGTTAGGCTATCCCAAAAAACCGTGTCCAGTGTGCGGGCGGTTGCCGGTTCGAGCACCGTCAAGATACAGCCGCTGTCGGGGACGAACTCTTTCTCTGTGGGACACATGAGATCGCCTCGCCTCGCGAGAAACGTCAAGCGATAGGGGCTCACACGCACGATCAACGTCAACGGCGCTTCTTAAATAGTCGCGCGACAACCTCAAACGTTCATCAAAAGATGACAACAGCTTTCACTCTTTCCACAAACCACCCGTCCGCCTTATTCTGCGTCACTCTTAGGATTCGGCGCGTTCGCAAGCAACGACGTCGTAGCTCATCACCCATTGTTGGCACCCACCCCTCTATAGACAAACCCCAACTTCGTGACGGCCTCTGTGTCGAAAAACCGGCGGCCGTCGACAATTACCGGGGTGCGCATAAGGTTCTTGATTCTGCGCAGGTCGAGCCCAGCGAAATCGCGATGTGCCGTCATCAGGACAAGCGCGTCGGCCGCGGCGAGTGCTTCGTACGCCGTCACTTCGGGAATGGCCAGTGCTCGCAGGGCCAGCTCGCCGACGTAAGGGTCAACGAGGTGAACGTGAGCCCCCCGCTTCTTAAGCTCCCCAACGAGTACCGCACTTGGACTCTCACGGGAGTCGCCCACGTTCTCTTTATAGGAGAGGCCGAGGACTGCTATCTTCGAGCCGTTCACGGAGCGTTCCTGTTCGTTCAGGGCGTCCACGACCAATTGGAAAACGTGGAAGGGCATATAGTCGTTTATCGCCCTGCCGGCCGTGATGACCTGGGAGTGGTACCCCAGGGCTTCAGCCTTATGCACAAGGTAATACGGGTCAACGGGCAGGCAATGCCCCCCTACCCCGGCTCCCGGGTAATACACGTTGAAATTCCACTTCGTCGATGCGGCTTTAATGACATCCAGGATATCGATGTGCAGGCGTTCAAAGATCAGCGCAAGCTCATTCATCAACGCGATATTGAGATCCCTCTGAATGTTCTCTATGACTTTGGCGGCTTCAGCTGTCCTGATATCCCTGACAATGACCACGTCCTTCGCGTTGCTTGCGTATAACCGCGCGGTTGCTTCAGCCCATTCCGGCGTGATGCCGCCGACGATCCGCACGACGTCCCTGATACCGTGGTCAGCGTCTCCGGGATTGTATCGTTCCGGACAGTAGGCAAGTCCAAAATCAACCCCTGCTGTAAACCCCGGCTCTTCAAGTATCGGTTTGAGCACCTCATCAACGACCCCCGGGTACACGGTCGATTCCAAGACGACGAGCTTCTCGTGGCCTAAGCCGCCCGCAACCGCTCGACCGGCGGAAGTGACGAACGATAAGTCTGGTTGCTTATCTGCTGTGACAGGCGTCGGCACGGTGATGATGATCACGTCGCTTTTGCGTGTGGCTTCTACGGTGTCGGTAGTTGCTGTGAGTTTGCCAAGTTTCACCAGTCTCCTTACGCGCTCGTCGAGGTTTAAGTCGGTGAGGTAGCAGCCTCCCGCATTGATGAGATCGACTTTGTCTTGCGTTCTGTTGACGCCGATGACGCTGAATCCATTCTCAGCGAAGTTCACAGCGGTCGGAAGCCCGACATAGCCTAGCCCTATGATGGCGATACGCGCCGTTTTGTTCTTAATTTTCTGATCTATCTCCACGTTCAAACCACCTCACGGTCTCTTCAAGCTCCTTTTTGAAATTGCTGTGTGGCTTATAGCCCAATGACCGCGCTTTTGCAATATCAGCCAGTGAATGTCGGATATCTCCCGGCCGCGGCGCCACATACGTCGGTGCGACAGTTCTGCCAGTGATTTCAGAGAGCAGGGCAATCAACTTGTTCAGAGTAATGTTACGGCCACAAGCAACGTTGAACGTCCCGGTCTTGCTGGATTCGCACGCGCGAACATTTGCCTCAACCACGTGCTTCACAAAAGTGAAGTCTCTGCTCTGCTGACCGTCTCCGTGTACGGTCGGCGGTGAATTGTTGAGCATCGCGATAATGAACTTGGGAATTACCGCTGCGTACTGGGAATAAGGGTCTTGCCGCGGTCCGAACACGTTGAAGTAGCGCAGGGATATGGTACGCAGACCGTAGACGTGTTGAAATACCGTGCAGTAGAGCTCTCCGGCCGCTTTCGTCACTGCGTATGGAGATAGGGGAGCGAGACACATGTCCTCCCGTTTCGGGAGTGCTGCTGCATCGCCGTAAACCGATGACGAAGAGGCATAGACCACCTTCTTTATGCCTGATTCTTTGGCGGCGACTAGCACATTCAGCGTCCCTGTCGTGTTGGACTCGTTTGAGGCCAGCGGATCGTTGATGCTGCGCACAACGCTTGGGAGTGCAGCTAGATGGAAAACATAGTCACAACCGTCGAAAATTTCCCGTAAATTGAGTGCGGCGACGTCTCCTTCGATCACTTCCAGGCACGCGTCGGCGAAGTCACGGAGATTCTCCAACGTCCCTGTCGACCTGTTGTCGATTATGGTAACGTCATTATCTTCGACCAGCGCTTCAACCAGGTGGGAGCCAATGAAGCCTAAACCGCCGGTGACGATTACTTTCTTGCCTTTCATTGCGTTCACGGATAGCTATCCATCAAAGCTATTTAAGGCTTTCAAACAATGTCTTGGGCAGTAGAAGAGGTGACCTCCTTATGCGGCTCAAATGGCTGCTGCGACGGTTCTTCCCGCCAAGCGGAACGGCCCTTCATGCGCCGGAGGCGTGGGCCACAGCCGACGACGTGATCCTTTCTTAATCTGGGGCCTGCATTAGTCGAGGAATATAACGGCAACTAGGGAAGCAGCATTCGGACGAGCTCCGCCAATGGCTTCAATTGGCGCGAAGCAGTGGCGATGTTGACCGGAACCGAGAATCGCTCGTGCATCACCGCGTAGTGTTATGGCCTGATCGGGTCGGCCCACAACCTGCTTAGCACCGAAGTGGAGGCGAATCTCATCGCTACGCGACAGTCACGACGATAGGCGGACTTGACCCGTAAACAAGCTTTGTTGCCTCTGACGTTGCTGGTATCGAGAAAAGTACGTAAAGATCGCCGGTGAAATTACTGCTCAGCGTACGATTCTGCAGCACGTTCGCGCTGCAATAAGCGCCACAGACGGCATAGTTGGCATAGTATATCCTGCCGTCCTTTGCGACAAGGAAAAAGTCGGCATAGGAAAACGGCTCTTGCCGGTGCGCGACATTCGTCACCGTCACGTTCGCTATGAGATATTGCTCTCCGGCAGGGGGAACGAGGGTATGATTGTACATGAACGACCCGTTGCTCTGGTTGTTGAGCTTTGCCCAAATATCGCGCGCTGCCGGATTTGACGCATCAGTGAGGTTGTTTACCTTTAGCGTAATTGCGCCGTTCGTTACGTTCGCGTGCGACGGCCCCTGAATCGATCCTGCGATCTCGCTGTAGGTACCGTCCGGAGCAGTCTGGACGTTGGCAAAAAATGCTTCTATGGATACGATTGCCCCTGAAGCGACAATAACTACGATGAACGCTACGATTACAGCTCGTCGGGTGTTCACGTTGCGCTGATCCCCCTACATATACACCGCTTGCACGTGTGTATCTCCTGTGACCACCTGCTCCGCCCCCACGTTTTCAGAGCGGATGAAGGTCGCTCCGGTCGGGAGCTGCACCGCGGCGTCTAATGTGTATGCGTCAATCCCTGCTTGTTTTTGGATGTACAAGTCATAGTGCTGTCCCAGCCCGTTTCCGTGGACGTTTCTGGGCTGCGTGTAGGTGTACGTCACAGAACAGGTGCCGTTGGCGGGCACGACGACGCGTGCGGAGAGTGCGGTGAAATCCGGGCCACGCGCTTTGAGCGGTCCTTCAAACGTTTGAGCGTGGTGGCTCGCCTCGGTAACTTCGGCTTTGGCCGGAATGAGAACGGTCGTGAACACGTTATAGTCCCACCAGTCGTTGTTTGTCCACGTCACCGTCAAGCGTGAGATAGTTGAGCCGTTAGCGAGAATTTCGACGTGGGAGTCGATCGACCTGTGTATGCCGGGATCGGCTTTACCGGCACCTAAATTGTAGTCAACGACGGAGACAAAGTCAGCCTGAGGTGGGATGCTCGTGCCGCCGAAGGCTCGTTGTATGAAATCGCCTGAATCTCCTGGCACATAGAATTGGAGATGTTTCTCGCTCACTAACTGGCGGGCCGTACTGAAGAAGGCCACTTTGAGGGGGAGGCTTGAATCCTGGATAGTGCGAGCGATCGCGAGACCGAGCTCCGACAGCAGATTCGTTAGCTCGTCCTTAGACTGTACCGAATAATAATACATTATGTCAGCGACGTTCCTGCTTGTTAGAATGTTATCAGACACGCTTATCGGCCCGGTGAGTTTGAGGAACTCTTTTAGCGCGGTGAAGTCGACTGCGATGATGCCGTCGACGTGACGTCCCGTCACGTTATAGAAGCTTGACATCATGAACGGGGCAAAGGACGCAAAGTCGTATTGCACGTTTGCAGCGTAGAGTTTCACGTTCTCGGTGCCGAAGAACCAGATGAAGCTCTGCGGTTCATGAATTCTGACTATTGCATTCGTCTGTCCCGTGGACGAATACCAGACTTGCAGACCTTTGACGGCCCCATCGCGCATGGTCAGCAATCCCATGCAGGAGATGGTCCCTCCCGTGTCTCTAAGCTCACCGTTATCTTGCAGGATCAAGAGATAGGTTTTATCGCTCAGGAAGCCAACGGCATTCAGGCCGTCCAGAGCGGGAAACAGGAGTGAAACCAGCAGCAAACCGAGTATGCATAGAGCAACGTACCTGGTTGTATGGCCGCTCTCCCCTGACTCCATCCACATACGCTACGGTGGTCTCCCTATTAAGCTTACCTTCCGCCGTTATGCCCACGTAACGACAAACCGGCTGAATAACGCATAGATTGCGTCTGCGACACGTTATTGCAAGCGTAAACGCGTTGCCGGGTCGCCCCTATAGCCAGCAATTAAGTGCGGCTGCCTCTCGCCTCTCTATTGAATGTAGACCCGAACGGGCGTTGCGGCGTTGCAAAAGAGGTCGGTCACCTAAGCGGCAGAAAGCTGCAACCGGTGCCTCGCAGCGTTAGGCTCAACAAAACTGCACCCGTTGGATCCCTACGTTGGGGTCGATCTTACGTCGCGCGTGGTGCTTTGTGCAACGCCTCACGCGAACTCCGTCGCGGTTCTTTTTGACATCGTCGGGTCTCGATGCGAAAAAAGAGACACCTTGCCATTCAAATCAAGCCACCGTGCAACATAGGTGCTGTGCTCACGTTCGACGATTTTTTTTGCGCACGAGCAATCAGATCGCCGCCATCACAACTAGCAAAGTATTTATAGCCTCATTCAGCTTATAAGTACTAAATCTCGTAATCTTAGCATATAGATCAAATTTGCGCCAAAAAAGCAAACCAGCGTTCAGGGCTGACGAGAGGTTTATGGCGATGCTCGATTCTGACTGGGAGAATCAAGGTCATATATAAGATTAAAAGGTGTCCTTAATGAATAGAAGATTGCTCGCAGCATTCCTCGCCGTGGTTATAGTGGCTACAGCTGTTGGCGTCACCACGATGACGAACTTTGGCGCACAGGGTCTTGCGGCAAAGCAAGACGGCACAACGTGGTCTTTGCAGGCAAACTCACAGTCATGTCCGCAAACGGTAACGGTGACTACCTGTCCCGTAACCACCTGCCCGGTCACTACCTGTCCGACAACGTGCGCCTGCGCTGCCGTAACGTGTTGTAACGGCGTCACAGCGTGTCCCACAACCTCCTGTCCCACAGCGTGCCCCACGACCTGCTGCGCCTGCGTCTGCGCTGTCACGTGCTGTAACTGCAAAGCCCCACTGGCTCCTGGGGTATGCCAGATCGTGGGTCCAAACGGCAACATCATCTATGTGCGCCAGGTCCTTGATAAAAACGGCAATCCCGTTTATGATCAAAATGGCTCCCCTGTGTTTCAGGTCGTGAATGCAAATGGCAGCCCCGTGTTAGATTCATCTGGCAACCCCGTGTTTGTGGATCTAGCTGGCAACATCGTGATCCGCACGTTTAATCCATATGGCAACCCCATATATACGGCTGGGTAACGCAGGTAGCTGCTAAGATCGGCTGCGCGTCTGAGGTATCAACGGTTTAAACGTTGATTGTTGTCACGGAACACCTAAGTGGTCTATCATCATCAATACCCTTAGGTCGTTTTTTTGTTGGCAAATCGACCGAAATGCCGGACGTGCACGTCTCGTCGTTAGCCTCCCCAAGTTGAAAGTGCAGGATTAAGCCCCTTCCTTTTTGAGGCTCAAGCAACGTGCGCGGCTTTAGCCATCGCCGCCGTTCTCCGGCTCAAGCATCGGCGCCGCGTGCCCGGCGCGGCGAGAGCTCCAGGCT
>Ga0116124_1001762_pt1 | contig 14875 bp, 15 predicted proteins | sample June2015DPH_13_1_2_FD_89728 | JGI IMG/M metagenome (GOLD analysis project Ga0116124, IMG submission 89728) | Peatland microbial communities from SPRUCE experiment site at the Marcell Experimental Forest, Minnesota, USA - June2015DPH_13_150 | ecosystem: Environmental > Terrestrial > Soil >... | reverse complement strand
TGATTACAAGAAGGAAGACGTTTCAGCACCACAAAGGGTTACATTCAGACTGCCACCCGTCGAACGGGGTGGACGAGACAAGCAGCGCCCGGATTCCTCGCCGAGAGCGGTTGTGCCCTTCGGTTCGGTCAGATGGACTCCCGAATTGGTGGGGCTGCCTTTGTGCCGTGTCTTTCATTGAGCGTCACAATCGCCCCCTCACTCCCTGCCTTCAGCCTGGGATCATCGCCAAGGCGCAAAAAATGGCGGGCCGGACAACCATAAACCGGCCCGCCTTCCGCTAATCTCAACCACCGGATACTACCCACGCCACCGTGGCCTCACAAATCTGGCGCAGAAGCTCCCGAGTCCCCGCCCTCAGGGTGCTCACCCCTCGGCGGTCAAAAAACCAGCGGACATTCCAAAGGCAGCAGGGCCAGTGCCAACTCTGCCGCCCAGTAGGACCGACAATTGCCTTCTGGGGGATGGTTGCCGCCGCTGACCGCAAACAGGCTCCTCGAATGTTGTTGCGGGTCATCAAGCGATCCTCTATCCAGACGACCGCTTGCCGAATACACGAAGGTGCGGATTTCGCCGACCTGATCCCTGATCGGGGCGGATGGCGGTATGACTCGTGTGCGTTTCAGGTCTTGGACGATCACCGGCGCGGCAACGGGCCTCGCCCTGTTGTTGGCGGGCTGTGTCCATTTTGAATCCCAACCGCTCTCGTCGGCACGAATTGCGGCGGATTTCGACACTCGGTCCCTCAACAATCCGGAGCTGAGAGAGTTTCTTGAGAAGAACCTCAAACCCGAGTCCTTCGCCTGGCCGCTGCCGTCGTGGGATTTGACGAACCTGGTTCTCGCCGCGTTCTTCTATCATCCCGATCTGGATGTGGCGCGAGCAAAGTGGGCCACGGCACAAGCAGGCAAGAAGATTGCCGGGGAACGGCCAAATCCGACGGTCAGCGTGTCGCCCGCTTACGATACCACGACTCCCATTCCATCGCCCTGGGTGGTGACGGCCTCACTGGACATCCCACTTGAAACAGCGGGCAAGCGGGGCTACCGGCTGGCCCAAGCCGCGCAACTTTCGGAAGCCGCGCGGCTCAACCTCGCGTCGGTGGCCTGGGCGGTGCGGAGCCGGGTGCGACAACGACTGGTGGAACTCTATAGCGCACGCGAGATGGAAGCGCTGTTGAAAGACCAACAATCCCTCCAAACGGAGAACCTCCGCCTGCTCAAAAACCAGTATCAGGCGGGGGCGATCTCCGCGTTTGAAGTCACCCAGGCCCGCATCGCCGCCGACAGCACCCGGCTTGCGTTGCGAGACGCGGAGCGGCAGAGGGCGGAAGCCCGTGCAGTTGGCCGACGCCATCGGTGTGCCTGTCGGAGCGCTGGACGGCGTGTCGCTTTCGTTCGCCAGCTTAAACGAGTTGCCCGATGATATTCCGGCTGACGCCGCTCGCCGCCAGGCGTTGCTTGGCCGCGCGGACATTCTGGGCGCGCTCGCTGAATACGCCGCCAGCCAGTCCGCTCTGCAACTGGAAATTGCCAAGCAGTATCCCGACGTGCATCTCAGCCCAGGCTACGAGTTCGACCAGGGCGACAATAAATGGTCGCTCGGCCTGGCGATGACGCTGCCGGTGCTCAACCAGAACAAAGGCGCCATCGCTGAAGCGGCTGCCAAGCGGGCTGAAGCGGCTGCGATGTTCAACGCCCTTCAAGCCGGGGTCGTGGCGGAGATCGAACGGGCGGTGGCTGGCTACCGCGTGGCTCTGCAAAAGCGGGATGACACGGAGGCGCTTCGCAGCAATTTGCTGAAGCAGGAGAAGACGGCACAGGCGATGCTCGACGCCGGCGAGATTTCCAAGCCGGAACTTGCGGCGTTGCGCCTGCAACTCAGCGCCTCGGCCCTGGCCCGCCTGGATGCCCTGACCAAATCCCAACAGGCCCTGGGCCAGCTCGAAGACGCCCTGCAAAGCTCGCTCGGCGTGCCCACCTCCGCCTGGCAGACCTCGCCCCGTGCTTCCAGCACCAGCAAAGCGACCATCCACCCATGAAAAAGTTCGTTGTTATTGTCCTGTTTCTTGGCGTGTCCGCCGGCTTGACCTGGCTCGTGTGGTTCCGGCCCGTGAAAATGGATGAGGAGGACAAGAAACCTGAAGCGCAGGTGCCGGTTCATGTCGCCAAGGTCAGCCGCGCGACCCTGCGGGGCTACGTGACGGCTTACGGCACGGTCGAACCGGAGCCGAAAGCCAGCGCCCGGGTGGCGGTTGGTGTGCCAGGCGTGGTCACGGCCGTGAAGTGTGTCGAAGGCCAGCACGTGGAACAGGGCACGCTGTTGTTCGAACTCGACGGCCGCGCCGCTGAGGTGGCGGTGAGATTCGCCGAACGGAGCCTTGAACGACAGAAGAAGCTGGCCCAGGTGGAGGGCACTTCGCAGAAGCTTCTCCAGGAGGCCGAGCAACAACTGGCATCGGCGCGCGCCCAGCAGGCGTTGCTGCAGATCCATTCGCCCATCACCGGCACGGTGACGAAAGTCAACGTCATGGCGGGCGAAGCCGCCGACCTGACCACAGTACTGGCGGAGGTGGTTGACCTCGACCGGCTGACGGTCAGCATCAACGTTCCCAGCTCGGAAATGGGCGTACTCAAAGCCGGGCAGGCGGTTGAAGTGATGACCCCAGACTCCACCAACTTGGTGAATGCCTCGCTGGGTTTCATCAGTGCTCACGTGGACGCCAAGACCGGTTCCGGACTGGCGCGCTCCGGGCTGCCCGCCAACTGCGGCTTGCGCCCCGGGCAGTTCGTCAAGGTCCGGGTGGTGAGTGAGGAGCGGAAGGACTGTCTGGTTGTGCCCATTGCGAGCGTGGCGAAGGACACCACCGGCGCCACTTTCGTCGCGCTGGTCGAGGGCGAGAAAGCGATCCTCAAGCCGGTCAAGACCGGCGTGCGTGAGGGAGATGCGGTGGAAGTGGAAGGAGAAGGGGTGGAAGTGGACAAAACGGTTGTGACCGACGGCGCTTACGGCCTGATCATGACCCAGCAATTCGCGACGAAGATTCGCGTGGTGGGCGAATAGCCCGGGAGAAACCCATGGTCATGAGGACACCCTCCGCGATCGGCCAGTTTGCGATCCGCCATCGGCTCGCAATCGCCTTTGTGAGCGTCGCGTTGTGTCTTGGAGGCATCTACGCCGCCCTCCACCTGCCCTCATCGGTTTTTCCTCAAACCAACTTTCCCCGTGTCGTGATCATGGTTGACAACGGGGTGATGCCCGCGGACGAGATGATGGCCACCGTCACCCGGCCCATTGAGGAGACGATGAAGGACATTCCCGGTGCCATCCGCATCCGCTCGACGACCGGTCGTGGCTCGGCGGAAATCAGCGTCTTCTTCACCTGGAAGGCAGACATGGTGGAGGCGGAACTCCACGTGGAAGCGCGGCTGAGCCAGATACGTTCCACCCTGCCGGCGACCGTCAGCACCACCACCCGGCGGCTGACCTTCTCGGCTTTTCCCATCCTGGGGGTGAGCCTGACCAGCCCACGGCGATCCAGCACCGAGTTGTGGGAGATGGGGCGCTACGAGATCAAGCCGCGCTTTCTACGCATTCCAGGGGTGGCCCGGGTGGACTTGGTGGGTGGGCGCACGCCGGAGTATCACGTGATCGTGGACCCGCTGCGTTTGCAGGCCGCCAGTCTGACCTTGGCGCAAGTCACCGACGCTTTGTCAAAGAACAACCAGGTTACCCCGACCGGCATGCACGAAGAGAACCACACGCTTTACCTGGCGGTGGTGGACGGTCGCGTTCACAACATCTCAGAGATCGAGAACCTGATTGTGGCGGTGGCCAACAGCCGCCCGATCCGCATCAAAGATTTCGCCCGGGTCGAGCACGGCCCGGAGCCTGCCTTTCAAGTGGTGACGGCGGAAGGGGTCCCGGCGGTGCTGCTCAACGTGCGCAGCCAGCCAGACGGCAGCACCATGGACATTGCAACCGGCCTGAAGAAGGTAATCGCGGAATTGAAGCAGGAGCTGCCTCCCGATGTAAGAATCGTCTCTTTCTATGACCAATCGCTCTTCGTGCGCGCGTCCGCCGCGAGCGTCCGTGATGCCATTCTTTTTGGGTTGATCCTCTCGGTGATCATCATCTACCTCTTCCTGAAGAATTGGGGCACGACGCTCACCGCCATTGTCGTGATTCCGGTGACGGTGCTGGTCACGCTCCTGGCCATGATGGCGGCCGGCCTCAGTCTAAATATCATGACGCTCGGTGGCATCGCCGCGGCCATCGGGTTGGTCATTGACGACGCCATCGTGGTGGTGGAGGCGATCTATGCCAAGATCATGAGCGGCCTGCCACGGTTGGAGGCCGTCCAGACTGGGATCGGCGAAATCCTGCTGCCGCTGGTTGGCTCGACACTGACGCCAGTGGTGGTCTTCATCCCCTTGGCGTTCCTGGACGGGATCACTGGCGTTTTCTTCCGAGCCCTGGCGCTGACCATGGTGGTCGCGCTGCTCACCTCGCTGGGCCTGGCCATTACTTTGACGCCCTCGCTGGCGGGCTGGTTTCTGCGCGACCGGGACCATCTCGAACACGGGCACGCACCCAAGAACGCCGAAGGCGGCTTTCTGCTGACGCGGGTGATCCGGCTCTACGAATTCGGGCTGCGAACTGCTTTGCGCCATCGCTGGCTGACGCTCGCCGCCTGCGGCGTGGTGTTCTCGTTGGGCGTTGGAATCTACCAGCGTCTGGAGAGCGAGTTTCTGCCGCCCATGGACGAGGGCGGTTTCGTCATTGACTATGTTGCGCCTTGGGGCACGAGTCTGGCCGAGACCCATCGTCAGCTCCAGATCGCCGAGAGAATCATCACGGCCCACCCCGATATCGAGAGCTACTCCCGTCGCACCGGGGCGGCTTTGGGGTTTGAGGTCGTCGAACCCAACACGGGAGATTTTCTGATCAAGCTCAAGCCCCGTCGTAAGATGTCCACCCAGGAGGTCATCGCCGACCTGCGGACCAAGTTCAACGCCGTTCTGCCCGATATCGAATGGGAGTTTCCTGGCATCCTTGGCGACCTGATCGGGGACCTGACCTCCGAGCCCCAGCCAATTGAAGTCAAACTCTTCTCGACCGACATCGAGTTTCTCAAGAGGAAGGCACCGGAGGTCGAGGAGCAAATTGGCAAGGTCAAAGGTGTCGTGGATACCAAGAGCGGGTTGGTCTACGCCGGCCCCAGCCTGAGTTTGAAACCGAAACACGCCGAGATGGAGCGGTTCGGACTCACAGCCAGCGACGTCGCCGCCGCGGTCAGCACCGCCATGCTGGGCGTGACCGCTTCCTCCGTGCTGGAGGGAGACCGCGTCATCGCCATCCGGGTTCTGGTGGATCGAAAACAGATTGACCGGGTGGCAAACCTCCGGGAGTTGCCGTTGCGAGCCCCCGACGGCAACCTGGTCAAGCTGTCGCAAGTCGCCACCATCGAGGAAACTCCCGGCCAACTGGAGTTGCACCGCGAAGACCTGCGCCAGAATGTGGCGGTAACCGCGCGTCTCGAAGGTCGCGACCTGGGCAGTGCCATCGCCAACATTCAAAAGAAACTGAGCCTGGACAAGTCCATCCCACCCGGCGCCATCGAGTATGGTGGTCTGTTCCAGCAGCAGCAGGAATCCTTCCGCAACCTGGTGCTGGTGCTGGCGCTGGCCATCTTCCTGGTTTTCACCGTCCTGTTGATGGAGTTTGGTTCCTTCTACGAACCGCTGGCGATCGTCTTCGGCGCAGTCCTGGCCATGTTCGGCACCGTGCTGGGGCTGTGGATCACCGGCACGTCGTTGAACGTGGTTTCCTTCCTCGGGGCGATCATCGGGGTGGGCATTGTTGCGAAGAATGGCATCCTGATGCTCGATTTTGTCGAGCACTTGCGGGCCGAGGGAGTCAGCCTGGAGGAGGCGCTCGTTCGCTCCGGCCAGCGCCGCTTGCGCCCGGTGCTGATGACCTCGATGGCCGCCGCGTTCGGCATGTTGCCCCTGGCCTACGGCATCGGGAGCGGCGCCGACATGCTCAAACCGCTGGCCATCGCCGTCATCGGCGCGCTGTGCATCTCGGTTCTGCTTTCCCTCGTGGCCACGCCCACGGTCTATTATTTGATGCGGCGCCCGGGTGACTAACATGCGTAATTTTCCTGCTGCTCAAACAGAATCGATCCAACTATGAAAACAAACAGCAATCTAACCGCACTCACTCTTTGCGTGATGTTAAATGGGATGGCCGCCCTTGCGGCAGACGTTCCCTACCACTTCATAAAGGAAATCCCAGTCGGCGGAAGCGCCCAATGGGATTATCTGAAAGTAGATTCGGAGGCCCATCGCCTTTATCTCTCGCATGGCACGAAAGTGGAGGTGATCGATCTGGACAAGGGGACCGTCATCGGAGCGATCGAGAACACGCCAGGGGTACATGGCATCGCGTTTGCCCCCAAGCTGGGCCGCGCTTTCACCAGCAACGGCCAGGAGAACAAGGCCAGCATCGTGGATTCGAAAACTCTGAAAACCGTCACCAAAGTGACCACTGGAGCCAATCCGGACTCCATTCTGTACGAGCCAGTCCAAAACGAGGTCTATACGTTCAATGGCAAGGGCAAATCCGCCACCGTTTTCGAGCCGGAGTCGGGCAAGGTGATCGCGACCATTGATCTGGGCGGCAAGCCGGAATCGGCTGCCTGCGACGGTTCAGCCGGTCGGATCTACGTCAACATCGAAGATAAGAGTGAAGTCGTGGTGATTGACTGCAAAACTCATGCGGTGGTCAACCATTGGCCCATCGCGCCGGGCGAAACGGCCAGCGGTATGGCGATTGATCTGGAGCACCATCGGCTGTTCCTGGGTTGCGACAACAAGAAGATGGTCATGCTGGACAGCACGACCGGCAAAGTCGTGACCACGGTTCCCATCGGTGCCGGCGTGGACGCGAATGCTTTTGATCCGGGAACCCAGCTCGCCTTCAGCTCCAACGGTGAGGACGGCAACACGACCATCGCCAGGGAGGTCGCTCCGAACAAGCTGACGGTGGTTCAGACACTCAAGACCGTTGAGGGCGCTCGCACCATGGCCTTGGACCCCCAAACGCACAACATCTACCTCCCGGCTCCGACCCCTGCATTCCGAGTGCTCGTGTATGGGATGGACAAGCAGTAGTACCAAGCGCATTTCCATTTCGCTGAACGGGTGTCGCCGTCGTTGGGCGCCGGGCAGTTGGCGCGCAGGGATCGGAGGAGTCTAATTTGCTTTCCACGCCCCGTGGTTCGAGAATGGGGGCAGGCTCAGACCACCCGCAGAATGGTGACAAGGGAATTTCACACTCCGTAGCAGGAATCGCCAGTCAAGAGGTTGTAACCATCTTGCCTCAAACGCTTTGACCGTTGACCTCGCCTCGATGGGATGCTATCCGTTGGCACCGTATGACCGAATCAACGCATACAACGGGGCCGCGCAAATTCTTTTCTGTAAAAGTCGAGAGCATCAGGCTGCGGGCTGGGTCAGCGGTTTCATGTTGAGGTAAGTTTTCCCGGATTCCCATTCTTCGCTGGTCTCAGCCAGGAGGGCGGTGACCAGGCGCAGGAGGGAGGCTTCATTGGGAAAGAGGCGGGCGACGCGGGTGCGGCGTTTCAACTCTTGGTTGACCCGCTCCAGGGCATTGGAGGTTCTGAGCTTGCCTTGGTGCCCCACGGGAAGGGCAAAGACACTGAAGCCTTGGGGCAGATTCTCCTCCATCCACGCGGCCAGCTTGGGAGCCATCTGGGCGTAGCGGGAGGTCGTCTTGGTGAGCTGCAACTGGGCGGCCGCGCGATCGGGAGAATTGAAGATGGTGCGGATCTCCTGGGCGACCTGGGCGCGCAGTTCGAGGCGGGGGACGTAGGCTTGGGCGTTTTGCTGGAGGTGGAACTGACAACGCTGCCAGGGCACGGCGGGGAAGACGGCGGCCCGGGCGGCGCCCAGACCGGCATGGTCATCGCTGAGACAATGAACGTCACGCCCTGCAGTCCTCGCTGCTGCAGGCTGGAGAGGAACTGGCGCCAGTGTGGCTCGGCCTCACTGAGGGCGGCGCTGACGCCCAGAATGGTGCGCTTGCCCTGCGCATCGACTCCCAGGGCGATCAGGACGGCGCAATCGACCAGGCCGCCACCCTGGCGGACTTTCTCATACCGGGCGTCCAGGACCAGATAGGGGAAAGATCCCAGGGGTCGCGTCCGCCAGGCCTGGAGTTCGACGTCGAGCTTGGCGGCGCACTGGCTGACCTGAGTGGAACTGACCGAACGGCCACAAAGCTCTTCGACGATCGCGGCGACCTTGCGGGTCGAAACGCCCTGAACATACATCTCGGCCAGGGCCAGCTTGAGGGCTTGCTCGCTGCGAACGCCCTTCTCGAGGGCCGAGGGATAGAACTCCAGTCCCGGACGGACTTGGGGCACCCGGAAGGTGATGTCGCCCATGCGGGTGGTGAGGGTCTTGGGCTTGAAACCATTGGCCAGGCCCTGGCGGCAATCGGTGCGCTCGTAGGGTTGGGCCTGCAGGACGGCGGCGCGCTCGCGGCGCATGGCTTCATCGACGAGCAGGCGGATGCCTTCGGCGAAGCCCTGATGGCCCTGTTCGGTGAGGAGTTGCAGGACGGTGTTCAGGAGTTCAGGGTCGGTGGGGTGGGTCATGCTGGTAGTGAGGTTGGATGTGTTTGCTGACACCCCAACACAAGAACAGCGTGACCCGCCTTCGACCAGCTTCGGCTTGGGCGCCCTCCGTGCCCCTCCGGGCTCGGCTGCGCGGCGGCTCGCTACGCTCGCCACCGCTCCGCCTCCCCCGGAGGGGCACGGAGCAGATAGGCGAACGCACATTTACAGAAACAACTTTACACCGGCTGGAAACGTGCATTCGAACTGCCCGTTAGGGTGCATATTTAGTGCAACGGATACCAATATGAACTTAAATCACTGCAAAAAGACACGCGCTATAATCGTTTGTCTGGCAGTTGCTGTGCTTGGTGTCGCTGGCGGAAACTGGCTCTATCCAACGTTAACCACCATGATCCGTTCATGGCACACGTCCGCTGAGATACGCAGCGCCATGATTTCCATCAATGGAACTAATGAGGCCCAGCGGCTGGCCGCAATTAGCACACTTGGTTGGCTGGGAAAGCCCGCCAAAGAGGCTATACCAATGTGACAGCTCATCTCGCAAGCTGATAATCAAAAAGAACGCTTGTGGAGTTACGCGGCAATAGCACGCATCACGGACGATCCAAAGCCGGAAGTTGATCAACTCATTCGCGTTATTACGAATGAGCCGAACATATGGGTACGGCTCGATGCGGCGAAGGCGGTGGCAGAAATTGGAAGCAAAGCGTCAGATGCGATTCCAGTTCTGAATGCATTCGCCCAAGAAGCATTCAAATCGCGTGAGATCTTACTTGCAGTCTCCATACAGGATCTCATTTCGAGGCTCCGGGACAATATCGCCGACGTTTCTCCAGCTTTCAAGCCGAGCATCATACAGACGAATGGAGGTTTTTGAAGAGCAGCGAATTCGCCATCTCGTTGGACGCATCTGTGTTTCACCTGAGCTAGAGCGCTGAGATCGCTCGCTTGTTCAGGGATAGGATACTGCCCATCCGTTACAGTGGCCCCGTTCGTGATTGCGGCCTTACCGTTTTCCGGTCGCTCGACCCGTAGACGCAATCGGCAACCCCCGACAAGTCGGAATCTCATCCGCCGCGGCGCCTACCCCCATGAAAGTTGATTCACCGTACAGGTTTTGGAACTGCTACCCGTGCCGCGCTACCTGCCAGAGCGACGCGATGATCGTTCCGCTCGGCGTCCATTGCGCGGGGTTCCATCCGGGATAGGGCTTGCCGGTGGATGCGTCGCGCTTCAAACTCCCCGCACACTATGCAATCGCTCCTCCATTGGCGCGTTGGCTGGAAGGCGCTTCTCGGCCTCGTGGCCCTCCTGATGGCGTCGGCTTGCCACCGGGCCACGCCGCAAACACACGCGCAGAATCACGCCCAGCCTGCCGCGGAAGAAACGGAAAGCGCCGGTTCGAATTTGGCCGAACTGCGCCACAAGGCTGAGGCCGGTAACGCCGTGGCGCAATTCAATCTAGGCAAATGCTACGACCAAGGTCAGGGGGTCCCCAAGGATGAATCGGAGGCCGTGAAATGGTACCGCAAGGCCGCCGAGCAGGGTCTCGCTGAAGCGCAATGCAATCTCGGCCTCTGCTACCAGTTCGGCGACGGGATTCCCGAATCCAAAGATCAGGCGGTGAAATGGTACCGCGAGGCCGCCGAGCAAAATTTCGCTTTGGCGCAATATGCTCTCGGCATCTGCTACCACGAGGGCAACGGGGTTCCGAAAAGTGACGTCGAGGCCGTGAAATGGTTTCGCGGGGCCGCGGAGCAGGGCAACGCCAAGGCGCAACACAATCTCGGCGTGAGCTACTGCAACGGTATCGGTGTTCCGAAAGACCTGGTGGCGGCTTACCGGTGGTTGAGTCTTTCCGCTACCCAGGGTGTTGAGCCGGCGAGGCGATTACGCGACCAAATGGAGCAGATCATGACGCCGGACCAGATTGCCGACGGGCAACGCCTTGCGCGCGAGTTTCAGCCAAAGAAAGCGGGTGCGGACGCGCCAGGCCTCCGTTAAGGCGCCGGGTTTAGTCCAAATGGTGGCCCTCGGCAGTATGTCCCTGCCGGGTTGATCGAAACGATCGGTGAATCATCCCGGCTTGCAGTGGTTGTTCCGCCCGGCAAGTCACCGACCGCTCCGTGCTCACCTTCAGGAACGCCCCCTCCCTGATCTTCCCCTCGCTTCCTTGGGATAACAAAATGACGGCCTTACCAGGTCGTTGCGTAGCCCCCGGCCTTCTGGCTTGGGGCTGTTTTGTTTCCACCCCCGACCCAAGGAACCCCATGTCCCCCGAGTCTGAATACCTGTTGCTGCACGACGTTGTGCCGCGACTGAAATCCGCTATTTCCATCGCGGTCGCGCACGTTGGATCAGAGGATGACGCAGAACTGGTTGCAGGATGGCACGGTGATGGCGGCCAAGATCCTGACGAACGCTACCAGGAACGGCAAGCGCGTGACCGCCGGCAACATCGCGTTTGCACCCTGCAACACCTCAAATCCGGCCGCAGAACCGTGGGCGGCAGCATCGCCGATGACCGGCGCGAGGCGGGGTCGTGAACCAAAGGCGGGAGGCAAGTTGCCCGGCCCCGCTGGGGTTCCAGGACACCGCACGCGGGCGCATGAGCGTTCTGGGCCGACGATGACCGAACGGACTGGCCGGATGGTCTCCGAACTCATCGGGCGTAAGGTTTATTAACCCCCGGGTGGTGACGGTTTTGATGTCACGCTCAAAAGACTACACGGAATGGTTGAAACGGGGTCGGCAACGGTCTGCGGCGGTGCGGGTGCTGCGAAAGCCGATGACGGCCAGCGAGATTTGCCGGGTGGCCCAACCGATCAACCCGCACCTGCAACTGCGCGACGTGTGGTTCATCATGGGCCAACTCAAGGCGCGCGCGGTCTGGCGGTCTGCCTGAACCCGAAGCACGTGACGGGAAAACTCTACGCCCTGACCGAAACCGGACGAGAATCTCGGGAAAAGGCCTTTGGCCTGGTGAGCGTCCCATTGCCCCGCGACGTGGACTGGCGGCGCTACGCCCAGGTGGCGCGCGCCCAAGTACGGAGGCTGGTGCTGTTGGAACTGGCGGCGGCGAACCTCCCCGGCGGCGTCACCGCGTCAGCGCTGCGCAAGAGTCTGCGCGACCAGCATCCGATCGGTTTGAATCCGACCATCCGAGCGCTCAAGGAACTCGAACAGGCCGGACTGGCCGACTCCCACACGCTTGAAGGCGGTGATAAAAGGAGGCGTTATGTCCTCACCACCTCGGGCGCCGCCATTGCGCGACAACTGCTCCGATGATCCCCTCGTTCCCGCCCGCAGCTCCCACTGCCAGCCTCGCCGACCTTCCCGTCGCCGGACATACTCTCCACGTGCGCCTGCACATCCTCAACGACCTGCATCTCGAATCTGCCTCGTTCAATCCAGCTGCCACCGGCGCGGATGTCGTCGTGCTGACCGGCGATGTCTGGCGATGCTGGCTTCAGCGGTTCCGCAATGGGGGTGAGTGTTTGCAGGTAACCGCCTGACGCTCCGGGTGGTTAGGACAGATTCGTGTTGGTGGAGTGATTCTTTTTCGCTTGCCAGACGCACGGCGAGTGCTATCTTAGCCCTTGACGTGGCTAAGATATACCATCTCCGCCGCACCTCGACCCTCGCTTTGCGCCAACGCAAGGCGGCCCTGCTGCTGCGCTTGGCCGTTCCCCCGGATTTGGTCCGCGCTTCCTTCGTCCAGCGGTTTACCACGTGCGGCAAGTCCAATTGCGTCTGTGCCACCGGCCCGAAGCACGGCCCCTTCTTCTACCTCATCGCCAACCTGGGCCCCGGCCACATCCTCAAGACCTTGCTCAAGACCCCCGCCCAGCGGCAGAGCGTGCACGCCGGGGTCAGCGGCTACCAGGTCCATTGGGACCGACTGGAGGAGTTATCCCAGATCAACCTGGAGTTGCTGCGCCGCGGGGAACCCTTGAAAGGCCCCGAACGCTGAACCGCATCCGTCAGCTCTGGCATTACCTGGACAAGGTCTTCGACCTGCCGCACCGGCTCCGGACCGTGCGCACCGACCGTCCCGCCGCGGACATCCCCACCCCGCCGCTCACACTGAGTCTGGTCTTGGCGGCGGTCCTGCGCCTGCCTTCCCTGCTGCAACTGGAGGCGGAGACCCAACGGGCGGGATGGCAGCGACTGGTCGGTTGGGCCCGGCGGATCAGTGACGACGCCTTTGCGTATGCCCTGGAGCGCTTCTCGGTGGAGGACCTGCGGCAGGTGCTGGTGGACGTCAACCGCCGCCTCAAGGCGAACAAGCAGTTCGAGCGGGCCAAGATCCGGGGCCTCCTGGTCGTGAGCCTGGATGCCAATGAACAGTTCAAGAGCCGGTCCCGGTGTTGCGCGCAGTGCTCCCAGCGGCGCATCACGGTGACCGATCCCGGGGGGGAGCAACGGGAGGTCACCGAATACGATCACCGCCAGGTCTACGCCCAACTCGGCGGGCCGGAGTTCAGTGTGGTGTTGGATGTGGAACCGATTCGCCCCGGAGAGGATGAGGCCCAGGCGGCGTTACGGATGCTGGGGCGGATGCGGCGGATGTATGGACCGCGGTTCTTCGACGTGGTCACGGTCGATGCCTGGTACGCCCAGGGGCCCTGGCTGCGGGCGGTGCAGCAGTTGGGCTGGGGGGTGGTGTGTGTGCTCAAGCAGGAGCGGTTCGAGGTTTTCCAGGAAGCCAGTGTGCTGCGGGGCCAGGAGCCGTCCGTTTCCTGGGAGTCGGGCCAGCGGCGGATCCAGGCGTGGGCGGTCAAGGATCTGACCTTTACCGAACCGGCCTTGGGGCCCGTGCGCGTGGTGATGACGGACGAGCGCTGGCAAGAGGTTCACCAGGCGGGCGGCCAGCGGGTGCTCGTTCCCAAGGAGAGTCACTGGCGATGGATGGTCACGCGCCCGTTGGATGGCTACGACGAGCACGCCATCTGGCAGATCGGCCCTGGGCGGTGGAGGATCGAGAACCACGTGTTCAACACCCTAACCCAGCACTATCACCTGACCCACTGCCCCCATCACCACCCCGTCGCCATCCTCGCGTGGTTGCTGATCCTGGTCTTGGGGTTTGTCGTCTTTGGAGTGTTCGCCCAAATTCATGGCAAGCTGCTGGCCCTGGGCCACGTCACCCGGCGGGAGATCACCGAACAGCTCAGACGCGCCCTCGAGCGCGAGGAAGAACTGGAACCGCTCTGGAGTGGGTGAAGCCCACGCCAAGGAGGTGAACGCTTTGGCTGGGGTGATCTTTGACAGCGCCCAACAAACGGGACGAGCACAGGGGCCACGGGGGGAGTGTCGTCACGCCAGGGCGGCCGGAGCCGGGGATCAGGATCCCCGTGAGCAGGCCGTCCTAAAAAAACGCGCTCACACCTGCAACTGCTCCAGTCCCGACTACATTGCGGAATCCCTGGGCCAGAAGTGGCAGAACTTGACGGACACAACTCGCCGGTAGTATCTTTCCCTGTGTTGATCCATCGGGAAACGCAGTAAAGCGTTGCGGGCGCTTGAGTTTGGGGTTTTCGGCGGGAGCGTTTGCGACGCTGGCTGCGAACAGAAAAGCACGTCATGAAGACGTTTCTCGTTCGCGTGGGCGACGACAACTTCTGCCGGGTGCTTCCCACGGAACTGGATCGGTCGAAATCCGACCATGGGCGGGTCAAGGTGATGGCGTTTCCGCCGCTGGGGATTCAAACGCTTGTGCCGGTGCTGCGTCGGCGAGGACACCCGGCGCGGATGCAGGACTGGAGAAAAGCCAGACCGTGAAACGGTTCCGGCCACCGGCCACCGGCATGGCCGCGAAGACGACGGCCTGGGTGAAGAGCGACGCTGGCGGGCTCCGGCGTTCGGTGGTCCTCCAGATAGGAGGGCGTGAAATATGGATGCTATTCGCGATACGCCCTGCGATAAATGGCCATCTGACACGGTGGCGTGGAACGAGGCCGTCGCCCATGCCAAACGCCGACAGTCGGGCGCAGCGTCTGGCAGGTGGTGAACACGTTCATTCCGGATGACCACCTCGTCTCGCGTTGGTCATCGGCGATGCTGCCGCCCACGGTTCGGCAGCCGGATCTCAGGTCTTGGAGTGTGTAGGAGGCGACGTTCCCAGCAATAACGCTTCTTCCTCGGTGGTGGGCGTTCGCCAGAATCTTCACGACCATCACCGTGCCGTCCTGCAGGAGTTCGGAG
>Ga0116124_1001753_pt1 | contig 14907 bp, 15 predicted proteins | sample June2015DPH_13_1_2_FD_89728 | JGI IMG/M metagenome (GOLD analysis project Ga0116124, IMG submission 89728) | Peatland microbial communities from SPRUCE experiment site at the Marcell Experimental Forest, Minnesota, USA - June2015DPH_13_150 | ecosystem: Environmental > Terrestrial > Soil >... | reverse complement strand
GGCAAGACTAGACCCATCGCATCAAACGATACCTCCGAAGGCCGTCAGCAAAACCGCCGCGTCGAGTTGATCGTCTCGGGCGAAGTGATCGGTACCAAGATCGTTTCCCCTTAGCCTGCAGCCGTCGCTGCCTCCACGTCTCCTCAGTAGTCCTACGAAAAAAGAGCCGGCTCCCCCCAAGCCGGTTCTTTCTTTTTTGGTTCGAGGGGTTTTTCCTGCTACCCCCTGAGACAAGTCAGAAGTCGTGTGGTCACAAAGGTCACGGCAGCTTAACTGAAATGCCAAGTCGAATAGCGGCGTTCTTGTTGGCATCGGGCACAATCTGGGGATATAGAAACGATCGCGATATTAGCGCTTCTTTCCTTCGTCTGAAAATCCGGCATATCCAGAACCTCTGCATGAGCCCGCGCGTACCCGGGGACATGGATGTGACTCATATGGAACAGATTTCTAATCCGTGATCTGCCAGCATCGTCAGCACGAGCAAGAAACCGACGAGAAATCGGGAACCGTGCTCTGCGTGACAAAAGGATTTCTGGTTGGCGCGCGCTCTGAGATAGAAGGAGTTCAAGACATGCTTGGATTAATCGCCGCAGTTCTGATTATTCTTTGGTTGCTGGGGTTTTTCGCATTCCACGTTACCACTGGATTTATTCACCTCGTCCTCATTGTCGGTCTCATACTGCTCGTCTTCCATTTTTTGAGAGGCAGAAGCGCCACATCATAAAAGAGCGGTGGACTCGGGGACAGTTTGATCTTGCCTGTGATGTGTGGCGGCAATTCTCGAAAGTGGCTAAATCGAAAATAGCCCACCGCCTGAGCTGACGCTATGGTTATGGAATTCCCGAGGCAGCCGCAAAGTGCGCGGGGAATGGAACAGCCAGAAGGACACCGGGCCGCAAGGCCCGGCAGATCTCATGCAGAATATTAGAGAACTCATTGGACAGGTCTCAGCCCTATTTCACAAGGCAATTGCCGCTGTACGGAAAAACCGCGCGGCCCGCGTTGCTTTCCGGGTCGTTGCTGGAATCGCCCTGGTTCCCGTGATATTCGCGGTACTCACAGTTCTCTACGTTAACTTTGATCGTTCAGACCTTCCCGATTTGGATGGATTCATACGCTTTGAGCCCCCCACCACGGGCCACATCTACGATGCGAATGGCCACGTCCTGATCGAATTAGGAAGAGAACGCCGGGAAGTCATACAATATGGGAGCATTCCTGACGTTCTGCGGCAAGCGATCCTTTCGGCCGAGGATGAGAACTTTTTCTCACACTCGGGAGTGGATTATTCTGTCTTCCCACGCTTGCTCAGCAAAACCAACATTCGCGCCTTGATTGCTCGCGCCGGGGGCTCAAACGGCGCAAGTGCCGCGGAGCGCGCACCGGTGTTTCCCCAAGGCGGCTCGACGATTACTCAACAGCTTGTGCGGGGTTACTTTCTGGAGCAACTTACGAGCACCAAAAATAGCAATACCCTTCAACACCAGGGTCTTTGCTCGCACCTTCTCGCCTTCTTCATCGGTATCCCGGGCGCCAACAGAGTCTTGCTGAAAGTGGAGGAAATGCGTCTCGCCTCGTGGATTGAGGGAGAGATGCGGAAGCGCTACGGCTCCAAACGCAGAGCCAAAGAAGAACTATTCGTGCGTTACGCCAGCTTCATCTACTTGGGAAACGGCCGGTACGGCTTCGCAGCGGCTTCGCAGTATTATTTCGGCATGCCGGTGACGGCGCTCACTGCAGATGATGCCGATAAAGCGGCACTTCTGGCGGGCATCACCAAGTCGCCGGGCGAGTATGCCCCCACCTTGACGGACAATCAAAAACCGCTCCGCAGACGAAATCAGATCTTAGCCCTCATGGTTAAGAACCATTTTATTTCCTCACAGACGGCTGGACGCTGCCAACAAGCTTCCATTCGTCTGGCTGCTCATGCCACAAGTCCAACCGAAGCTCCCGCGGCAATCGAAAGTGTCCTCGATGAGCTTAAACGGCTTGACTCCACCCTCCCTTCCGATATCGGAATGGACCAATTGTTGGAAGGCCGCATTCAGATTTATTCAACCGTCGATGACCGGATCCAGCGCTTCGCAAACGCAGCACTCGAAAGCGGCTTGAAACTTTATGAAAGGCGTCATCCTCAGAATGCAGGGCTGATCCAGGGATCCGTGGTCGTTCTGCGGAACAGCGACTCCGCCATCCTGGCTGAGGCCGGTGGGCGACGCATCTTTAAGGGGCACAACACCACTTACAGCGACTTCAACCGGGTAACCCAGTCCCTGCGCCAGCCAGGCTCGGCCATGAAGCCAATTGTTTATCTGGCGGCATTTCGTCAAGGTACACTGGATCTCGATACTCCGGTGCCCGACGAGCCCATCTCGGTCGTGGCCTCGGGAGACCTCCCCCTCAAGTGGATCTCCAATTACGACAGTAAATTCAAGGGCATCATCCCGGCCCGGCAAGCGCTGGCGGAGTCCAGAAACGCGGTCGCCATTTGGATTGTTCAACAGATCGGAATCGATTCCGTCTTGACGACAGCTCGAGAACTTGGCATCCGGACCTTATTACATCGCTATGACACTACGGCCCTCGGCGCATCCGAAGTCACGCTGCTCGAACTCGCAAACGCTTACCGCACGATGGCCAGCGGCATCCATGCGGAGCCTTACGTGATTGCAAAGATCGAACATATCGGAGGAGAGGTTGTCTACAGCCACGACCCGCTCTGTTGCTCAAGCAACGAGAACGAATTGGAGCTATCTGCGATTCAGGAAGGGCTACGCGGGGTCGTGCGCATCCCATCCGGCACTGCACACGCGCTTGATTCGCGCGCCTTTCCCATTCCTGTGATGGGCAAGACCGGCACAACAAACAATTATCGAGACGCTCTTTTTGTCGGTTCCACGTATGGCTCCAACGGAATTACCGTGGCAGTGCGCATCGGCTTTGATGACAACCGTTCCCTGGGCGTGAAGGAAACGGGCGCTTTGGCCGCGCTTCCGGTGTTCAGAGAAATTATTCTGGAGATCTACCAGGAAAGGCTGGTGGGGCCAGCGCCGCGATTTCCAGTAGCAATGGAAGAGAAGATTGATGCGTATCTTAGGGGAGTACTCCCGCCGAAGGGGGCAATAGGCTTCTTGAATTCGGCCGGTGCGGCCAAACTCGTCGAGAATGGAACAGAAGACTGCCCCGCGAAGCAGGCCCTCCTGCCAACGTACAGATGCGAGCTACCAGGCCACCAGTGGTATTCCATTTACCAAAGGAAGAATGTAAGTGGCCGATTAATTTTTGCGAATGAATGAAACCTCCCGCTTCAGATCTGGAGTTTCTCTAGCCATCCGAAAGAAGGAGTTTCTTTTCCCGTCCGCCTCTGAAACCGACCGAAGAAATTGCAAGCATGGCAAACGAGATCGACCTGCGCGGTGCCACACCCGTGGAGGTTCTCCCCTGGAGTCGCCCCCAAAGTGAGTAATGCGGATATACGGGGGATGTTCGGTGGCGCGGGCAGAAGGATGCATGGATTCCCCCGCATCCTGTTCAATACGGAACAGTCTCTTTGGTGACGCGCTGCCATAGTGTGGGCTGGGACTCAGCTTGATGACTTGAGAGCCATGGCAAGTGCCCGAGGAGATTTTGAAATGTCCACAATCAATTCAGTTGTAGCAGTGTATCCCACCCATACGGAAGCGGACCAAGCAGTGAAAGAGCTTCAACGCGGCGGGGTCGACCTGCACAAGTTGTCGATCGTTGGGAGGGGGTACCACACGGATGAACACGCGGTTGGCTACTACAACACCGGCGACCGCATGAAGTATTGGGGCAAGGTTGGCGCGTTCTGGGGAGGCTTCTGGGGGCTTTTGTTCGGCTCTGCTTTTTTCATCATTCCGGGGCTCGGCCCAATCTTGGCGGCGGGACCGGTAGTTGCATGGATCGTAGGAGCGCTAGAAGGTGCAGTCGTGGTGGGAGGAGTGAGCGCTCTGGGAGCAGGTCTCTACAGCATGGGAATTCCCAAGGACAGCATTGTGAAGTACGAAGCAGCACTCAAGACGGATCAGTTCCTACTGATCGTGCATGGGACGGCCGCGGAGGTGGCGAAGGCGAAGGACATCATCGAAACTACCCATCCCGCCCAATTCTCGCTGCACGCCGGCAAAGCGGCAGCAGCGGCAGGAGTTTAGATGTCCCGCGAGTCGTGGCCGCAGGAAGGCAGACCTAGCGAAAAAGGTGCGCGAGCGGACACTCTACTAAGATACCGCGACCAACAGTGCGCTCCGCAGGATCGGTTCCAGAGCCACCAACGAGACGAGTTCACTTTCGTATTCGTTGTTCCGCGTTCGGCACGCCGTCCAGCGTGTCGTTCTTTTGCCACAGGCATCACGGAATAAATGAAAGGGTGACACGCATGAAGATACTGCTCCCGATCGACGATTCCAAATTCTCCGAAGCGGCCGTACAGGCCGTAATTGCGCAAGCGCACTCGAAGGATACCGAAGTGCGCGTATTGCATGTTGTGGAGCCGCCGTCGCTTCTGGTCGCTCGCGACATGACTGGATATGACTCGACTCTCGAAGCTGTCTGGGACGAAGAAACAAAGCAGGCGCAAGCTCTGGTTGCGAAAACCGCGGAACGGCTGTGCTCTCACGGCATAAAAGTAACCACAGCCGTCCAGCAGGGTGAGCCGAAATCCCTGATCATCGATGCCTCTGAGGAGTGGCATGCCGACTTGATCGTGCTTGGGTCGCATGGGCGAAAGGCCCTGGATCGTTTTTTGCTCGGCAGCGTTTCAGAAGCCATCGCGCGTCATGCCCGATGTTCCGTGGAGATCGTTCGGATCCCAGCGGGCCACTGAGAAGTTTCCGTCCGAATTTGAGAACTACAAAATGCCTGTAGGCGCCAAGGAACTACACCATACGGGACGCATCGGCTGGCTGCGCGCGGCGGTACTGGGCGCGAACGACGGCATTCTTTCCACATCGAGTCTCGTGCTGGGTGTTGCTGCCGCGCATGCCACACACAGCAACATAGTGGTCGCGGGGGTCGCCGGCCTGGTGGCTGGGGCAATGTCGATGGCTGCCGGGGAGTACGTGTCTGTCCACTCGCAGGCAGACACCGAAGAAGCTGAACTGAATCTTGAGCGTGCGGAACTCAGAGCAGACGACAAGGGCGAGCACAAGGAACTCATGGCAATCTACGTGGCTCGCGGGCTCGAGCCTGCGCTCGCGAATCAGGTCGCCAAGCAGTTGATGGCCCATGACGCGTTAGGCGCGCATGCCCGCGACGAACTCGGCATCTCCGAGACTTTCCGTGCGCGTCCCATTCAGGCGGCCTTGGCATCGGCGGGCAGCTTCGCTGTTGGAGCGGCCATGCCTCTCTTGGTCACTGTCACGGCCCCGCCGGCTAGCTTGATCCCTCTTGTTTCTGCAACTTCACTCGTGTTCCTCGCGCTTCTAGGCGGGCTGGCCGCCCGCGTGGGCGGCGCAAGAATGGTGAGCGGCGCAATACGCGTGACGTTCTGGGGCGCACTGGCCATGGCGCTGACTGCAGGGGTCGGGTGGCTGTTCGGATCAGTCTTGTGAGCGGAGCCTATTGCAGGCCACCGCGGCTATGTCCCTTCCTCAACCGCTGCCATTAAAGCAGCGCGTGTCTTCGATAAAACCAGGATTTAACGGCCTGCACGAGACAGAGATAGGTCACCGCAAGAAACGCAATCACGGCCAACAACGACAGTGGCAGTGGCGTAAACCGCAGCAAACTCCCCAGCGGCGTGTAAGGAAGCGCGGTCGCGACAACAACGGTGGCCAACACGCTTATCAACAACGGCCGGCTGGGACGGCTCTTGAGAGGATTGGTTGCCGTCCGGATCACAAATACCACGAGCGTCTGTGTCGCGAGGGACTCCACGAACCATCCGGTGTGGAAAAGCGACTCGTTTGTGGAAGCATGGAACACCCAGAGCAGCACCCCGAACGTCAGAAAATCATAAATCGAGCTGATCGGACCGATGATGGTCATGAACTGCCGGATGAATCCAATCTGCCATCGCTTGGGCCGTTGCATCATGGCGAGATCAACGTTGTCGGTTGGGATGCTGACCTGCGAGACGTCATAGAGGAAATTATTCAGCAGGATTTGGCTCGGGAGCATCGGCAGGAATGGCAGGAAGAGCGATGCCGCGGCCATGCTGAACATATTGCCGAAATTCGAACTCGTGCCCATGATGATGTACTTCATGATGTTGGCAAAGGAACGCCGGCCCTCGAGCACGCCATCGTTCACAACTGCAAGGTCCTTTTCCAGTAGGATGATCTTGGCTGCATCCTTCGCCACGTTCACTCCGTTCATGACGGAAATCCCAACATCCGCGGTGTGCAGCGACGGAGCATCGTTGATTCCGTCACCCATGTAGCCAACGACGTGCCCGCGGGCCTTAAGAGCGAGAATCACGCGATTCTTTTGTTCGGGGGACACGCGGGCGAAGATGGCGCCGTTCTCCGCTTGGTGAGCTAGGGCGGCGTCGTCCATTGTGTCGACTTGGTTGCCGACAAGGATCCGGTCAGCGTCCAACCCGACGTCGTGGGCTATTTTCTGTGTCACGTACTGGTTGTCGCCCGTCATGACGACCACAGAAATGCCATTCTGTTTCAGAGCCTTCAGAACGGAAAGAACCCCCTCCTTCGGCGGATCTAGGAATGCTGCGAAGCCGACCAGCGTCATAGCGTGTTCGGTCGCGACGGCGTATGCATCCTGTTTTTCGACTTTCACTACTGCCACTCCGAGTGCGCGGTACCCGTCCGCACTCAACTTCTTAAGAGTGTTTTCTGCCTCCGCCCGCCGGCTATCGTCAAACGGTTGTGGAACGCCGTCGATGGCCACCTTATCGCAGATGGCGAAGACACTTTCCGCCTCGCCCTTGGTGATGAGGTTGTACTCGTCAGCGTGTCGCACCACCACGGAGAGGCGCTTGCGGTTGAAGTCGAAGGGGATCTCGTCTACCTTGTTATACCCAACAATGGAAGGAGCCTCGTGCTTTAGGACGGCATCGTCAAGGGGGCTTTTGATGCCCGCTTCAAAGTGGCTGTTCAGGTAAATGAGCTGCAGAACGCTTTCGTTATCCTTGCCTTGGAAATCCACATGGCGGTCAAGCACGATCTCCCCTTCGGTGAGCGTGCCCGTCTTGTCGGTGCAGAGAATATCCACGCTGCCGAAATCCTCGATCGCCACAAGTTGTTTTACCAGCACCTTCTTCCGCGTCATGCGTTTCGCGCCTTGGGCCAGTGTCACGGTGATGATCATGGGCATCATCTCAGGCGTCATTCCGACGGCAAGGGCGACCGAGAAAAGGAAAGACTCCAGCAGGGGGCGATGAAAAATGATGTTCACCAGCAGGACGAAAAGAACGAGCAACATGGTTACCCATGTGAGCATCATTCCGAAGTGGCGCACGCCACGGCCGAACTCCGTCTCCGGTGGCCGCATGGCCAGACGATGCGCAATCTCGCCGCAGGCGGTATCTTTTCCCGTGCACACGATGACCGCGGTTCCAATCCCGGTCTGAACGGCAGTACCCAGGAAAACGCTATTGCTCGCGTCGGCAACGCCGTGTTTCTCCTTGGAAAGGTCAACTACCGTCTTCTCAACAGGCAGAGACTCTCCCGTGAGCACGGATTCGCGCAGGTGCAGGTCCTTTACCTCCAGTAAACGGGCATCCGCCGGTACGAGGTCTCCCGCCTTGAGCCGGATGACATCACCCGGGACGAGTTCGGCTATCGGCAGTTCTTGTTCACGTCCGTCCCGCATGACGGAAGCTGTTGTGGCAATCTGTTTCTGAATCTCCTCCACTGCGTGGCGTGCTTGGAATTCCATCAAGAAATTCAGTAGTACGCTGAAGATCACTATTGCAATGATGATCAGCCCGCCGACGTGCTCTCCGAGTGCAAGAGATATTCCGCTGGCGATGACTAGGATGATGACAAGAGGATTGGCGAAGAAACCAAAAAAACTGAACAGAACAGCGAAGCGTGACTCACGCACCAGGCTGTTGGGGCCATAGAGCCGTAATCGCCGGCCGGCCTCATCGTTCGTCAGCCCGGCTGGAGTTGTCTGTAGCAGTTGCAATAGCTCCTGGAGTGGCCGATCCCAGAAGCCCTCGAAAGACGTCGCTTTTTTTTCCATCCTCGGCCCCTCCGGGGCCGGCGCTATGTTCCCTGAGAGCATTGCTTTGAAACGTCATTCCTCAGCAACGCTTTGAGCGCACCCTCTTTAGCTGCTTCACCAAAGGTGACGTACGTTCCCACTGCGTCGGTCATCGCGAAACGATGCGTCACCAGATCCCGCAGGGTCGTAGTGTGAGCGTCGTTGAATGGTTTGCGCCGTCTCGTGCATGTTGAGGTTGCGCCAACGTCATTCGCTCGATCGGCTGAGATGATTACCGATTGTCGTTGCTGCGGCGGATGAATTCGGATTCACGGTGATTGACCAGCGAAAGAATCGGAGGTCGCAGCTTCCGCAACGATACGGTCTGACGAAGAGCATAGCCAGAATCCATCTTTCGATGACCCCTTTGCGCCTTGACCGTCGGATTCGTTTACTGTGGCAATGGGGGCAATTCATCATTGCGATTCTCCTGACTCGAGAACTTAATTGCCGGGGAATCTTCTGTCATAGGGAACCCCGTGGTCTGTCCTATTTTGAACACTCGGCTCCAATGGCCTCAATAACTTGGAGTTAGCCCAATCTGAGGGATTGTTAACCAGTTGGCCACAAAAGGGTTTGTTAGAGGGACCAAATATGGGAAGTGTTCAGAATTGCACAGACACAACTTTCTTGCCCGCCTACGTTGGACATGAGAGGAACCTTAATTCCTAGCCGCGCATCCATTTGTTAACGGATGTGTCGGCGGCGTCAGTTGTGAAGTGCAATGGCAAACCTCGCTCCAAACCAAATCCTATCTGTTCAAGGAACTTTTCGCCCGGAGAGCACAACTTCCCACAGACGGCGCCCTGTGCGCGTTCTTTTCGTTCACCGTGACGCAGACGCGATAGACTCCTGCCTGCAAGAGCTCGAAAAGGGGCAATTCGCTGTGCAGTCCGATTTGGTTTTGAACCTGGCACAGTGCGCGGCACAGCTGCGCAGCCAATCCTACGATGTCATTATCGTCGAGTACCCCAGCCCGAGCTTCAAGGGATCGGGGGCATTGCAACTCCTTCATCAGACAGTGCAGGAAATCCCGCTTATCTTTCTGACTCTTGGCATTGGAATCGAATCGATCGCGGAGCTAGCCGCGCAAGGCGCTTTCGAGTACGTGGAACGAGAACACATCGCCCAGTTGCCGATGGCAGTTCGCCGGGCGTTGAACGAAAAGAGTTTGCGTGCAGATCTGCAAGAGGCCGAAAAGGCCTTGCGGCATTCGCAATCGCTCTATCGCGCGCTGGTGGACAATCCTTCTTACGGAATTTGCCGGTGCGAAGCGGGAGGAAAGCTTCTGGACGTCAACCAGGCGCTCTTAGCGATGCTTGGGTATGAAAGCAAAGAGGAACTACTTGCGGCGAACTGCGCGTCTGAGATTGTCCTGGATCTGGGTGAGCGAAAGCCAGTGGCCGGAAGCTTCCCCGAGGTAGCCCGAGTCGGGCCAGTCGAAATAGAGTGGAAGAGGAAAAACGGCACCGTCCTGAAAGCCCGGCTCAGCGGGCGTGATGCCTTTGACGAACACGGAAATTTTAATGGCTGTGAAATCATCGTTGTTGACATTACAGAACAGCGGACCCTTGAGGAACAACTGCGCCATCAGGCCTCGAGCGATTCGCTAACCGGCTTAGCCAACCATCGCCGCCTTTTCGAGGCGTTACAGGCAGAGCTCTGCCGATCCAAGCGCACCGGCCGGGAATTCTCTCTTGTACTGCTGGACCTCGATGGATTGAAACAGATCAACGACCAGTATTCGCACCAGGCGGGTGACCGAGCGCTCTGCAGGCTGGGGCAAATCCTGAGAGACTGCTGCCGGTCCATAGACACCGCAGCACGGCACGGTGGGGACGAATTTGCCGTGGTCCTGCCGGAGACATGCATAGCCGCAGCCGCACTGGTAGGACGGCGGATTTGCGAACTTCTCGAGAGAGAGACCGAGGAGCCAGTGCTTTCGGTGAGCGTAGGAATTGCCAGTTTTCCGAAGGACGCCGATACCATCGGAACGCTTCTCTACGCAGCGGACAAGTCTCTCTATGCAATGAAATCCCTGAAGCCCCAAACTCTTCGGCGGGCAAGTGCAATGCACGGCCATTAATCGTCCATTTGGCCTCCTGTATACAAGTGAACAGACGGGCGCCTTCGCAAAGCCTACGATTAGCTTGCCGTAAAAGAACTGGTTCGCTCGCCAGTTCATCCACGGAGCTTGTTCCCCTCGGTCTTCACAAGCGTCAAGGACATCGAACGACAACTGAGCCAGACACTCTGGCCGGATAGGCAGTCAGGCGATTTGCAGAGTGCAAGCGGTTCGTCGGTTTGCCCCCACCACGCCATGCATGGAGCAATCCCGGGGGCTAGGCTGGAAGTGTCTCGAAGTGCAGTCGGAAAGGAAAAAAGACTATGCCTCTTATTCAGATTCTATTGGCCCTGATCGTAGTGGGCGTTCTCCTGTGGTTGGTGAATCGTTTCATCCCCATGGCCGGCAGCATCAAGTCCATCTTGAACGCCGTCGTCGTCATTGCCGTGGTCCTGTGGCTTCTCAACGTCTTTGGTCTATTTCATTCTCTCTCGCGTATCCACGTGGGTACGTAGGCATGTCGCGAATAACGGCGCAGTTCAGCGCTGCGATTCGCGCAACAAACTTATCAATCGGCCACAAGTATCGCGTCACAGTCGCACCGTGGCGCACGCACGGATGCGCAGCAAGGAAGGCAACTTCATGAAATCTTTTGGAACTATGAGTACAACAGCACTGTTTCTGCTTCTGGGACTTGCTGTTCCGGCCCACGCACGCCAGGAAAAACAAGAAGAAAGTACCAAGCCCCCGAAACAGGAGCAACAAGCCAAGCCTGAAAAGCAGCAGCAGGCCAAGCCCCAACAGCAGCAGGCCAACTCTGCGAAACAACAGCAGCAGCAACAGCATTCACAGCAGCAAGCTCAGCAGCAACAGCGTCAGCAGCAGACTGCATCCTCACATGGTGGTCCCCAGCGCACTCAACAGGCCATGACCGCTCAACGCTCTCAGCCGCAACTCCGCCTCAGTGACCGGGGCAGCGGCCGCATTCCCGACGATCGTTTCCGCTCCCACTTTGGCCGTGAGCACCACTTCCACATGGGCAACCCAGTTATGGTCGGCGGATATTCTCGCTTCCAGTACGGCGGCTATTGGTTTGGTTTCGTCGATCCGTGGCCGGTTGACTGGTACTACACCGACGATTGCTACATCGATTACGTGGACGGCGGCTATTACATGTACAACCCCTACTATCCCGGCGCTCGCTTCGCCATCACCGTCGTGATCTAGCAACTGATCGGGCTCGATCGTCGCATACAACCCAGCCCGGCGCGCCATTCTGCAACGCAGTAAGAATGCCGCCGGGGCAGGGAACTTGAATTCCGCCAGATGCATTCACTTGAGAAGGAGCAAATCATGCTTGGCACTGTATTGATCGTTCTTTTGGTCTTGGCACTCTTTGGAGCACTCCCGCGGTGGTCCTTCAGCCGCAACTGGGGCTATGCCCCCACGGGAGGCATCAGTCTGATACTCATCGTTGTTGCCATTCTCGTGCTTCTCGGACGCCTTTAGGCCTTGCCCCGGGGGTCAGAGCCGTTGTCGCTCCCTCCTGCAACTGGCGCAGCGCCAGTTCGGTCTGACCTCGCCAGATCTCCGCGACAATATCCTCAACTTCTATTCTGATCTCTCTCTTCCTCTCGAAACCAAAAAGGACTCTGCTCGCTGGCAATCCCTCCTGTCCTCTCTTGACCAGTTGAAGCTGGCCACCCCAGCTCCCACTCTCGCTGCCACCCCCGCAATCTAGCCCTGCTTGTGCCTCTCCCGCTCGTCGACACCAATCCCCGTCCGCGGAGCTGCGTTTGCGCGAAGTAGCTGCCCTCCAACTAAATCCAAATGTGTGCTCAAGTGAACAGACTCTCTTCCTGGGAGCATCTAAGATGAACTCGTAGGATAAACGAAAAAGACTTTCGCGCAGGCTCCATCACCCCTCATCGGATCGTCTCGGCTTCGTCCTACGCAACCAGGCACCGGAAAAGTCTCGCAAATTTCAGGAGGAAGTTCGGATGAAAATTGTAAAATCACTGTTTTGTTTGCTCGCACTCACGCTGTTCGCCGCTACCCTGCTCCCCAGCGCTCGCGCGGATCAATGGAACAAGAAAACCGTCGTCACTTTCAGTCAAGCCGTGGAAGTTCCCGGGAAAATTCTCCCCGCCGGAACGTACACGTTTCAACTGTTAGATTCTCCTTCCGACCGTCACATCGTTGAGATCTTCAACGCGGACGGAAGCCAGATCATCGTCACCACTCTCGCCATCAATGACTATCGTTTGCGGCCCACCGGCAAAACCGTCATGACGTTTAATGAAACACCGGGCGATGCTCCGGAAGCTCTTCGTGCTTGGTTCTATCCTGGCGACAACTTCGGACAAGAATTCGTCTATCCTAGGGTTCGCGCGATCCAGTTGGCGAAAACCACGAATGTGATTGTTCCTGCCGTTGCTGCTGACGCGATTGACGACAACACGCTAGCGACGATTCCGATCGTGGCCGTCACGCCGGACCAGAAAGAAGTGGCAGTAGCCACGGTCATCCAGACCACTCCGCCCGTCGTCGCAGCCGTAACTCCTGCGCCGGTCGCGCAAACCAAGGAACTCCCGCACACTGCAAGCTCTCTGCCGTTGATCGCACTGCTTGGTGGCTTGTCCATCGGCCTTGCCATCGGCCTGAAGTTTTTCCTCAAGCTCGTTTCGTAAGCGAACACAGCTCTTCCGCGCCGCGGACGTGATCGCAAGTTCACGTCCTGCGTCGCGAGAAAGCCCTTTCGTGATCCTCACTCCCTATCCTCGCAAGCGTAATCTGCGCAATGGTTACTTGTTCCTTGCTCCTGTTTGGCTTTTCCTCGGCATCCTCGGTTTCTCTCCGTCTCTCACGACGCCGCATTTGCCGGCCCGCGTGGAAGCCCAGACGAAAATTGCGCTCTCCGTGAATCTCGTCCTGCTGCCTGTCAATGTGACGGACGCGCACGGAACATTTGTCACGGGTCTCAAGCGGGACGACTTTCGCGTCTTTGAAGACGGGCAGTTGCAACAAATCACCGCATTCGAGGAAGGAAACACTCCTGTTACCGTCGGGCTCGTCGTTGACCACAGCCGAAGCATGGGTCGCATGCTCCCGGATGTCGTTGCCGCGGTGTCCTCCTTCGCGCATTCCAGTAATCCACAAGACGAAATGTTCGTCGTGGATTTCAACGATGACGTGTCCATTGAACTTATGAAGGGGAAGGCATTTTCCAGCGATCCAAAGGATCTCGAGGAAGCCCTCAACGCCGTTTCCGCGCGGGGACGAACCGCGCTGTACGATGCCGTGAGTGAGGGGCTCAACCATCTGCAGTACGGCCGCTGGGGCAAAAAGGCCCTCATTATCATCAGCGATGGCGGAGACAATGCCAGCCATCTCAAGTATTCGCAGGTGCTGGCACAGGCTCGCCAGTCGCAGTCTTTGATCTACGCCATCGTTCTGGTCGGTCCGGATGACGGGGAAGAAAACCCGGGCCTTCTTCGCCGGCTCTGCAAAGATACCGGAGGCATCGCCTACTTCCCGGGTGAAGGCGAATCCGTCGCCAGCGTGTCGACACGAATCGCTCGCGATCTTCGCGAGCAATACACGCTTGGTTATGTGCCGCAAAACGTCCAGGGAGCTGTTGCTTTTCGAAAGACCGAAGTAAAGGTCACTGCGCCAGGCCATGGCAGGTTGCGCGTGCGAACCCGGCAGGGCTACTCGCCTGCGGCGGAGAAGCAGCCCGCGGCGCAGTTGGCGTCGGGGACTAGATGAATCGGCTTTCTCACCCAACGAGAGCGGTCTCATCAACGCGAACCCGCATCCTCCGCGGCGCGTGCTACTTCTTCCTCGTCTTCGGCCTTCTCGCCCTGGGTTACGCAGGCTTCGTCTTCGCCGATTCGTACGCCTATCAGGCCCTCGAGATGAAGAAATTCGCGCCCCCGGCCCTCCTCTATGAACCCCACATGTTGTTGGAAGGTGAGGTGATCGGCGAGATTCAAGTGCCCCGCTTGGGGTTGAATGTCATGGTTGTCCAGGGCGATTCGCCCGCTAACTTGCGGCGAGCCGTCGGTCACCTCTCAAAATCAGCTTTGCCCGGCGAATGGGGTAATGTTGCCTTGGCTGGTCACCGGGACACTTTTTTCCGCCCACTGCGCGATATTCGCCTGGGCGATGAAATCCGATTCACGACTTCAGTGCGTAGTTTCGAATACGTCGTGGAGTCGATTGAGGTCGTTGCCCCCACGGACATTCGCGTTCTGGAATCATCGACCGGTCACGATCTAACCTTGCTCACCTGCTTCCCCTTTTACTATGTAGGTCCCGCGCCCAAGCGTTTTGTCGTGCGTGCCCGCGAAGTTAACGGAATGCCGCAGGAGCAACCTGCGGGGAAAAATGAAGTTAAGGTGCCAAGCGGCCAACTGTCTTTCCCTCGGAGCCCCGAGGCGGACATCTCGCAATGAAGACCACCCTGCCGGGCACCGCGCCCATTGCACCCACCCACGCATCCGAAAACAGTCGAATGGGTGCTAAAGTGAACAGACCCGCCGTTACAACTCACCTATGATGGATTATCCGGGAAATATCGAAGGCCATCTCCTGGTGCGTCACAAGCGCTCTAAACCCCGGCCCCTTGTGAGATTGGAACGGCAATG
>Ga0116124_1001683_pt1 | contig 15333 bp, 18 predicted proteins | sample June2015DPH_13_1_2_FD_89728 | JGI IMG/M metagenome (GOLD analysis project Ga0116124, IMG submission 89728) | Peatland microbial communities from SPRUCE experiment site at the Marcell Experimental Forest, Minnesota, USA - June2015DPH_13_150 | ecosystem: Environmental > Terrestrial > Soil >... | reverse complement strand
ACCTGTTTTGGTCATGCGCCTCTCCACCGAAAGGCCTGAGGCTGTGAGCGCGGGCTTCGCGCAAGTAGTTGGCATAGAAAAAGAAATAATACTAGAAAAAATGAAAACGATATTGGAACGGCCAAGAACCTTGCCGAAGATATCCCCCTATGGAGATAGCAGAGCTGCCGAAAGAATCGTGCGAATAATCAAGCAAGAAATGGTCTCTTAATGGTACCTAGGAAATGTATGTTACTTTCTTGTCCTCTTCTTTCCGTGTTTCCTCAGCTTCCAACGTTCTCTTTTCTTCAATCTTCTGCAAACGTGTAACCATCTTGTCTGCTTTGACAATTTCCTCGTCGAGTCCAGTCGAGCTTACATCAAAACCAAGGAGTGATTGTAACACTTCCAAGACACTTTTGGCCGACTTCGGATCTGGCAGGTATCCACGCGTTTCTCCCAAGAGGCAGAGAGCATCGATCTTCTTGAAATGAGAGAGGCCTAAGATTAGACCAGCAGTGCCCACGATAGGGCTTCCTGTCGGACTGATCTCAGCACCAGCCTGTAGTGCTTTGGTCAGTAACTCTTGGTTTGTCGCAGCGGCGACAACTTTCGGCTTGTCCTTGGCTTCCATCCGGTAACCACCTATCGTTATGATGGTCTTCACGTTACATTTCTTAGCAAAGCCCAAAACGCTGTTAGAAATCTCGTATTGCCCTTCAATCGTTTGTGCTTGACTGTCACCCGTGAAGAGAATGAAGTCGTTCTTTCTGTTCTTGTTCTTCCAGAAATAGAATGTTCCACGCAAGAGCCGTACGTTTCCTTTCTTGCTCACAAGCACAAAGTATGGGAAGTGCGGTGAATAAATGTAAGCCAACTTTTCTGCCTTCAACCCCTTTACTAAATAGCGTATGGCGATTTTGCCGACGAGCCCTAAGCCCGGTAACCCCTCGATTAGGACGGGGTTGTTCAGATCGACCTTCTTGAGTTCTTTGATGACTGTCTCCTTCACTCGTTTTCACTCTCCAGCTTCAAGGCCATCCGGTACTTGAGATATTTGTCATCAGGTGAGAATTTTGGCGGGTGCGGCACTCTAACCCCTCCGCCGCAATATGGGCATACGCCCTTCTTCAGTGTGTAACCTTCACACTGCTCACATCTCCTCAACAGCCAGACCATCACTTTTCCCTCTTAAAGCTGCCCTGTCCACCAGCTTTGGTGACGTTTGAAACCACGTTTTGGGCTACCCTTTGAAATGTGTCTTCAGCATGCTTGTAGTCCTCAGCCAAAACTTCAATGCTGTATTTCGGAGCGGCAATCACATAAAAACGAAGCTTCGTGCTGCCAAGCTTTTCTGTTTTCCTAGCGTTTGAAAAAGCTTCCCTTATGATTTTCACTCCATTCGGCTTTATGCATCGAAGTTCGACCAGTCCTTTTACTCTGACCATTGGCACGCGTATCCTTTCCTGACCGACCTCAAGAATCGCTTTGGCAATCTCTTCAGGCACACCTATTTTCATCAGAGATTCCGCGCCTTCTTTTACGGCTTTTTCGAAACCCTCGTACAATCCGTATTCGTTTTCCATGAGGGTTCCAGCTTTGTCGTAAATCTCCTGTAAGGATATACCAGTTTTCTCGGCGACGCCTCGAATCAAAGCTTCGGCTTTCCTCTCCTTTTTCCAAGCCATTGTCTTCTCAATTTTTTCTCTCTTCGTCACTCGTCTCAGGGACAAGTCTACGTGCCCTTTTTCAGGGTCGACACGCAAAACCTTCAAAACAAGCTTCTGTCCCTCGCGCACAAAATCGCGGATGTTTCGAATCCAAGATGAAGATATTTCGGAAACGTGTAGTAACCCTTTCTTGTTATATTCATCCAATTTTACATAAGCACCGAAATCCGTGACGGTTTCCACAGTGGCCATCACCAAGTCGCCAGTCTCGGGCCACTCCAACTTCCTAAGCGCCATCGCGACCTTCATCCCTACTCGAAAACCGCGACTATTTCGCCCTTGATCTTTGCTTTCCCGCTTGACGGTTCGGCAAGTTCAATTCCACAAACGTTGCAATTCACTTTGTTAACTGCGCTGCTGAAAACTATTTGTTCGTTCCCGCATTTCAGACACTTTACTCGGACGAAACTGCTTCTTGGTCTTGGAATGAGCCTTTCCCAATCAGACATAGACATCATCTCTAAACAATCACACAATAGCCAATTTCCTCAGCCGTATACCGTCCTTATGTCTCATGAAACCACAGACCCTGCATTTCAACTTCAAAGTCTGCTTCTTCGTTGTCTTCGCAAACTCTCTCTGAAGCGGATACTTCTGCCCACCGTAACCTCTCTTTTTTCGCGCGTGTTGACGCGCACCTTTAGCCAAGGCTCTCGGCTTGCCAACCTTGTAAAGAGTGACAGTGTGAGCCTGATGCTGTTTACACTTTGGGCAATATGTCCTGACTCCTTTCGGAACGTTCAAATCCATCACGGCTAACTTCGCATAAAGAAAACCACACATGTTCTTATACTTTTTCGCTTTCTTCGTTCAACTCGAATAGATGCCGAATGACACACAAGCTTCTGAGAAGCCCTAAAGCTGTATCCATAAACATCGCGTTTGGATAGAATGTTGTAGTGATGCAAAACCTAAAAAAGCTCGTATGCCCGCGAAATATTCATGTAACATGCCGTGGAGATGGCGCGCGCAGTTGACTAGCCGACTACGATCTTTTCGGCCAAACCCTGTCTAACGAGAATCTTAGCGTTCTCAACAGGCAAGGATGCAACATCCTCAGTCCTGAATGGCCCATAAGTTTTCATGTCCGCACCAACTATTGCAGGAACATCATTTAATATACGCACGGTAATCCTCTTGTGCCTCAGGTCAGTTATGGTTCGAGGCTCATGTCCATGCAAGATTTCTGTGGCAAAATTCGATACGGTCTCAACCAACGGTGAAATCTTCCCATAAATCTGTTCTTCCTCAGCCGTCAATGCTTCTCGAGAGACATCTTCACCCTTCGCTGCTTTGTTGACAATCTTCCGATATCTTACCCGTGTCAGTTCCCATATCATGAGTTTCATATTCTGCATTTCTTTTCTGAGAAGATTCGCCTTTACCGTTCTTTTGTCGAGCATTCTGCTTTCTTCTTTGAGCTTTTTCACGTATTCAACGATCCCCGTGTAAAAGTCTGGTGGAAGCTTAGCCAGTTCAGCGTCTTCGAGTTCTTGTTTCCAAATTTCATACAATTGACTGTACATTTCTATTCTATTACCTCTGCTCTTTTTCTGCAAATCAGGAGCACAGCAGCTGCCGTTGGCAACTCAATTTTCTGATTTTTGTAAGGACCGAACGTTTGGTCACCCAGCCTAAACTCAGGTGCATTGGAGACTAAGACGGTGGCTGTGCCTTCTCTAAAGGCTATCGCACTTTTGAATGGGTCAAAGTCGTTTATCGCTGGGACTGGAAACTCCGTTTTTTTCAGCCCTGTTTTGCCATGCAATGTGCATCCCAGCCTGATTAGACGGTGAGTGTCCGTTGTAACAACTGTGTCAACGTTAGCAGACTGCGACATTACGAAGTGTTCTATTATCTTCTTCCACGTTTCAGGGCCCACTCCTTTCACTGCCTCCCAAGGCTTTGATTCGTTTAAGTTCCTTAAAATTGCTCCCTTGTTCTTGACCATGGCCTCAGCAACATTTCCTTTCAGCCCTACGTCTCTGTAATCCTGTGCCTCAGCAATGAAGACAAAGTTATGAACCCCTTTGGCGATTCGTCCTCGCCAGCCAGGATCGTTCAGACTCAACACCTTCACCCTTTTCTCATCCAGCCCGTGGGAAGGAATGTCTAAACCTAAGCCGCAGACATAATCAACAATTTCCTTGCGGGCGACACTGTCAAGATCTTTGATGGCTTCATTTTCAACGTGCACGTGATAACCTCTATGCCCTGAAAAGAATACTCGAATTTCTTTGTCAGAAAAGCCGAAATCCTTCATTAATATGTCCAAAAGCTTCATAGTTTCATGCTTTGCGGAGGCTAGACAAGCTTCGCAGGGCCAAGTGCTTTCGTCGAACTTTTCACCACCACAAACCGGACAATTTTCTGGCACAACTCCCTTTCCTGTGAAGCCGCACTTGCCGCAAGTCCATAGATCATGAACCTTGTCGCAGGATGTAGGAATATGGTCAGCATCAATGTCAAAAACCAAGTCCGCGCCGGACCAACCTTTCTTTTCCATCTCAGCCTGCGGGTCTTCATAGTAGGCGCATGAGAAATAGGCATCTCGCGGCACTGAGTCGCCCAGAAAGGAGATTAATTCATTTCTGGTGTCAAAATTCTTATGGCGGAGCATCCACCCCTCAAACAAGGCGAAGCCGAATTCGCGTTTCTCAATCATTGATAAGTTTTCACTGAAAGAGAATCCTTTCGTGTAATATTCTCTAAACGCCTGCTGTACAAAAGCAATTGACTTCAAAGACGCTCAACACTAAATTTGATGTAAGGATAAAAAGCATTTCGTTCTAGGCAAAAGTCACGCGCGCCACCTTGAATACTCTCGCTACTCGCCCGGACAGTGCCAAGTCGAACACATTGCAGGAAAGAAAGGCTCAAGAATACGCTAAATTCCACCAGGCTACGGTTAATTGAAAAAGCATAGAGTCTGTCCCGTCTCCCCATAAGCTGCACCAAAAAATACGGCATCCATTAGCTTTTTGTAGAAACAAACCAAAAACATCTGGTTCAAGCTCGTAAAAGAGGATATGTGATTCAGTAGCTTGTACATAGCGAGTGTAATGAGTGAACGCTAATGCCGAAGAGAAAAACGAAAACAATGGAGTTTTCATCGATAAAAGGAAACCTCGAAGCTGACTCTGTTATCGGTCTGATTCTGCCAACATATTGTGAAGCAGCAGACATCGAGAAATCAGTCGAAGAAATTGAACGCCTAAACCTGAAATGTTTATACTGGTTATAGATGATTCCAGCCCGTGGGGAACAGCGGATGCTGTTCGAAGATTGCAGAAGAAGTACAAGAACACTCTCCTTTTCGTCAGACCGAAGAAAACCGGGCTTGGAACAGCCATAACAGACGGATCTAAAGCATTCTTATCAATGAAAATCCCCCGAATTGTATAGTTACAATGGACGCAGACTATTCTCATGATTCCAGAGAAATCCCAGAGCTGATAAAACCGACAAATGCAGGTGGCGACTGGTTATCGGAAGCCGATATTGCCAAGGAGGCGGCACTGGGATGGAGCATATTTCGGCTAGTAGTGAGAAAGCAGCCAACCTAGTCACAAAGGTCAGGATTGACATGAAAATATCCTATCACACCAGTGGAATGCGGTGTTACTCCACGAAGCTTGTCAAGAGCATAATCAATGATCTGCACAGTCAAACTTAGATACAGATAGAAACCATAAGATAAGCCCATACTCGCAAATTCAGGGTAAGAGAGGTCCCTATGTTTTTCGTAAATAGAAAAAAGGCAAGTCTAAGCTAGGTTAACGAAATAGGAGACTTTCTTACATTTTATCTTCCAATCGGAAATAACGTGTCCACGTCTCTTGGCAGTCAGCTACGGTTCATATCATCTCATGGACACAGAAACCCAAAAACATCACAGTACTGCATAATCGACGGGGCGAAAGAAAATGGAAGAAGAACCTAGGAAGTTAGCATCCATAGAGAGCTTGGAGGCACGGCTACCCAGAAGGATTGGCAACATAGAACGAAGCAAGATTCTCCTGTTCGTATCCGCAGTGATTTATGGCGCTGGTTTTTCCGTCTTGACCGTCATCAGATGCTACGCACTCAAGACATGTGCGTGGGACCTGGAATTTTCACGCAGTCCTTTTGGACGACCTCAAATGCTAGCAAGTTCTTCTATCATACATGTGAACTTTTCATTAACCCATGCGGCTCCTCCTTCGGAGGGCATTTCAGTCCAATCTCGTTTCTAGTTGTGCCTTTCTACTGGATTCTTCAAACGTCTGAAACGCTTCTTGTGATACAGGCCTTCATACTCGCACTGGCCGCCGTTCCAACATTCAAGCTAGCAAACGAATATGACCCGTGGCAGGACAGTAGTCTCCTCTTCTCCATAGCATATCGGATATACCCGCGCGCGAGCATAGCAATATTGACGTCTGCTTTCAAAAATCGGAAATTTGTTCTATATTCGGTTATTTCAAGCTCATTTCGAGGATCGGAACTGTTGAGAGATCGAAAGTCTACGTATTAATGTTGTTTAGCAATTCTAGCCACTTGTCTGCGATTGCTATGGTATCAAATTCAACTGCGCTTTGCCTGCATTTTTTTCTGATATTCGCAGGATAACCATTATTCCACAGCTGGATTGCGAGTCTTGCCAGTTCAGAATCAGTGTTTGCCAGCCAACCTGTTTCTCCTTCCAACACAGTCTCTTTAGGACCCTGTTTGCTAAATGTTACTACAGGTGTTCCACAAGCCAAGCTTTCGATAGGGATATAGCCAAATGGCTCATCTGCGAAAGGGTAGAAGGTGAAGAGCGCATCGGAATAGAGTCCTATTAATATATCATCCTCTATTCTTCCTAAGAGCTCAAGATTTTTATGCTTCCGTATTCTCTTAGGGATCATTGAGAGTTTTCCACCAAATGCCTTAATCTTTATTCCTTTATCTAGAATCTGTCCTACAAGGTCAAAAATGGTTTCTTTGCCAAAATATGTCAAAACGAAATCCTCTGATGGAGTGGTCGACGTTGGCCTGAATTGCTTACAGTCGAGAGGAGGATAGATCACGTTGTTGGCTTGCACAGCAAACCCCTTGTAGATTGAGGCTGAGTATTTGGAATTAGCCACAACATAAGTAGAGCAATAGGCGATTTTTCTTGTAAAACGCTTGTCAAGTGCTTTAAAGATATGTGAAAGGGATTGATAAACCACTTTGTATTGCAGTGGAAGATTTTTCTTCATGTTATCCAAAGTGACTGTTGGCGGTCCTTGCGCGTACCAGACGTGTGCCGGAAAACCCAAAGTGTTAGAGAAATTCAATACGACACCATTGAATGTGGATGTGCCCTTGGAGTTCATGGAGAAAGCAGCCTCTCTAAACCATTCTTCCATCCACGCTAGTGATTCATTTTTCTTCAGAATTGGTTCCTTCTTGAGGTTGATTGTTTGAATTCTCATTGAATCCAGTTTTCTTTGTAGTTCTGGCGAAATAGTGGTGGAAACCATTGTTATTTTCTTGCCTTTTTCTATAAACCTCTTTGCGAGGAGAATTGCTGGTCGCAGAGGGCCGTATTCGCTTAGCAGGGGGTCACAAATGAATGTAAGATCTTGGTCATCCCACATCAAGGTTCATCCATGCTCAATTCTCAAGTAAGCTTTTAATTCTTTCTTAAACCTAGTACTACGAGGGTCATTATGAGGTTGAATGTCATAAGCAAATTGAGACGACATCCAGCCCTTTTTCTATGCATCTGTATTCTGATGTACACGATAGTCTTTTCATACATTGGCATTTTGAAGCATAACGCTTTTACTTCCTCAGCTTGGGACTTAGGGATTTATGAGCAGGTAATTTGGTCAACCACAAACACTGGTAGGTTCCTCTGGTACACTGCTGAGATTGTGATAAACCCCTCATGTAATTTCTTTGGGTTGCATTTTTCCCCAATTCTCTTTCTAGTTGTACCTATATATGCGATTTACCAGTCAACTGAGACGTTACTGATCCTGCAGACTTCAGTTCTGGCCTTGGCGGCAATCCCCCTTTATAAGCTTGTCCTCCATGAGAGCAAGAGTGTCAAACAAGCCTTAGCATTTGGCTTAATCTACCTCGCATATCCTCCAATAAATAGCATGCTGGTGAACGATTTTCATGTACAAGCCTTCTTGCCTCTTCTCTTCTTCTCTGCTTTTTACTACTTCAGAAAAGAAGAATGGACCAAATACTTTGTATTTATTGTTCTCGCATTAATGGTGATAGAAATTGTTCCATTGATAGTAGTGTTCTTTGGCTTTTATGGCCTATGGATAAATAGGAAGAAACTCTCCCACATCACTGATGTCTTGCATCTTGGGCGGCTTTCGGCCAACAAGGGTATAATTTATTCGATTGCCACAATAGCACTCGGCGTTGCTTGGTTTGCACTTGCAAGAACCGTAGTTTCTGCTGTGAATCCAACTGCTCCGCCACATCCAAACTGGCCGGAGTTTGGTGATCCAGTCCATGATCTTCAGGGCCTTTTGTTCAATGTATTAACCAATCCTTTCAAGACTATGAAGGCGATTGTCACCCCAGTGGGGCAAAAAGCGGTATACCTCTTTGGTTTGTTCGCACCGTTGGCTTTTCTATCCTTTCTCTCTCCACCATCACTCATCATCGGTGCTCCATGGTTCATCATTTCCTTCCTATCCAATTATTCGCCATATTATGCAGCAGTTGGTCATCAATACGTAGCCTTTGTTGCTCCGTTCATATTCATATCTGCAATTTATGGTGTTAAACGTTTATGGGTTATCAAGAATCATTTTGCCTCCAGTAAGCGATTGGCGGGTGTTTCCAAAAAGATCAGCAAGATTAAGTACAGGAAAGTAATGCTGATTACATTCCTCTTCCTTGTCATAACGTTTTCATACATTACAATCCTAGACATTCACGTGAATCTCCCTGTTGTGACAGAGCATGACAAGGTTTTAGAAGTCTTCATTGGACTTATTCCCTCAAACGCTTCTGTTTTGACTCAGAATGACCTCTTCCCCCACATGAGCAGAAGGCTGTACATATATGCTCCTTTGCCTAATGCGGCGGAAAGTCTTCCTGCCAATACTACATTCGATTATATCTTTGTGGATACTAATTCAACGTGGTATACGGATTCTCTTAGAAACCTCGTTCATGACGTGACAAAGGAGGGTTCTTTCGGTATACAATATGCTTCCGACGGTATTTGGCTCCTTAAGAAAGGTTATGTGGGTGAGACTATTGATCCTATCGGAAAGGAGTAGTATTGTCATTTTCTATTGTCGAGAAATATTTATGCGACTTGAAATCAACGAACGAAACCAGCAATGAAACGGTTGAGGTGATCTCTGTTTGCATACTCGGGTCTCGGTGGTAATTGCCACTTATAGTCGTTACGCGGATTTACAGGAATGTTTACAGTCAGTCTTTGACTTAAAAGTCCCGCCTTATGAGGTGATAGTTGTGGACAGCGATTCTCAGGATGGAACAGAGAAGCTAAGGCATTCTTTTCCAATAAAATTTATGTCAATAAGGGACAGAAACAGACAGCGCGCTCGGAATCTCGGGATTTCCATTGCAGATGGAGAAGTAGTAGCCTTCTTAGATGATGATGTTGTTGTAGACAAGGATTGGGTGAATCAAATCACTAGGCCTTACGTGAATGATTGTGTAGGCGGGGTTGGAGGACGTGTGATTCCTTATGGAACACATGGGAAGTCATATGTTGAAACAGGCAAAAGTGACGTGGGACGAGTATTCAGCAACGGGCTTGTCATAGGAAACTTCGATCTTCCCTCAAAACACTTGATCAGAGTTGACTCTCTCATAGGATGCAACATGTCATTTAGGCGAAAGTTGCTGTTGAAGGCAGGAGGATTTGACGAGAACTATGCAGGAACGAGTTACAGGGACGATACGGACCTCTGCATCCGCATTCACAGACTTGGGTATGCACTAGTGTACGACTCGAAAGCTTTAGTGTGGCATAAGTATAGGGGCAAACGTGTCAGAGGCGACTGGTCATACTGGTATGTTCGAAACCACGTTTACTTTTACCTCAAGAATCTTTTCGCAGAAGACAGACTAAAGTTTCCTATGTTCCTATATTCTATGTTGATGCCTCCAAGGGATTACGTTCTGAAATCTGGCATAAAAATGAAGGTTGAGCCCAAGTTAGTACTGAACGTGTCTAAAGGATTATATGATGGCTACAAGATCTGGCGAGGGCGCGTCACACGTAACCAGCGTATGATGTTGGATACGGAACAATCATGAAAAGAGAGAGCGCTCAATGTGCTCATCGCATCGAAACAACCACATGGAAAGGCACAACAGCCCGATTCTCTACAGTGCTAATTCTATCATATCTATGCTAGAGCCACGGCAGCTGACATTAGAAATACACCGAGAAAGAGACATGAGCTGAGCAAGCAGCGCTTGTTAATAACACAACATAAGGGCGCGCTCGCGCGCGCAGTTGGATGCTTTGGCTTTATAGTAAAGTCAAAATAGGTGAAACGGCCGATGTGGGATGTGGTGACTGCTAATTAGCGACGAATTCAAAACACTTTTTATTATACCTCCTTTAAGAACTGTGTTTGGAGAAGAGGGAACAGGTGTTCCTGAACACCCACATGTTGGTGTCGCATACTTGGTTGCTATGCTTAGACAGAATAACATTCGTTGTAAAATCATCGATATGTGTCTGGGTTACACGTATCTTCAAGTCCTTGAATTTATAGAGCAATACAAACCAAACTTGGTTTGCATGACATGTTTTAGCTATGGTCATGACAAAGCAAATACGCTAATAGAGAAAATTAAAAACACACACTTTTCCTCCAATTTACCTATCGTAATAGGAGGTCCTCATTCTTCTGCAATCCGTAGTAGAATTCTTAAAGAAACTAGAGCAGATTTTGCTGTTGTGGGGGAGGGTGAACACGCTATCATTGAACTTATCAAAGAATTAAGAGAACCTAATCCTTGTTTTGAAAACATAAAAGGATTAATTTGGAATCAGAATTCACAGATAATAGAAAACAAAGAAAGACCTTATATACAAGAACTGGACAAGCTTCCGTTTCCAGCCTATGATGACTTTGAAATAGAAAGGTATATTTGCCATGATGACAGACGGTTACCGATTATAACTTCTAGAGGCTGTCCGTATCAATGCAATTATTGTAGTGTTCGACTTTCAATGGGGAATTGTTTCAGAGCTAGAAGTCCTGAGAATGTGGTTGATGAAATTGAATATTGGCACGAGAAAGGGTGGAACAAGTTTGATTTTAATGACGACACATTTACTTTAGATATAGGCAGAGCAGCAAGGATCTGTGAACTAATAAAAGAACGTAAGTTAGGTATATGGTTTTACTTATACAATGGTATTAGAGCTAATAAGGTAGATGAGGATTTATTAAAATCAATGAAGGAAGCAGGTTGTAGATTTCTTGCATATGGTTGTGAGTCGGGCAATAACACTGTGTTGCGTGTTATAAAAAAGGGACTACGAGTAGAAGATGTCATACATGCAGTAAATATGACTAAAGAAGTAGGTATCAACCATGCAGTCAATTTTATAATAGGACATCCAACAGAAACCTATGAGAAAGCGATGGAGAGTATTAAACTAGCTAAAGAGCTAAAGTGTGATTTCGTAAACTTCTATAATCTTATACCATATCCCAATACCGACTTATTTAAATGGATCGAAAAAAGTGGAAATGCCCGATTCCTTTATCCAGTTGAAGTATATCTTAACAAAATGTGTTACAGAGATCTTACTCCTGTGTTTGAAACGAATGAATTTCCAGTTGAAGACAGGATTAGAGCCTTAAAACAAGGGTTCCATTTATATGAAAGAACTGCAATGCAATTTAGATTTGGTAAACATGCAGGATATTTAGCGTATTTACTCGCAAGAAATAGATGGATATTTGAAAAGAGTCGTCGCATATTGATGCATACGAAGACCGGATCTAGAATGTATAGATGGATTACTAAACAATCTTATTAAAAAACGAAAACCGAGGAATAAACTGAAGACTGTTGAAAGAAAGCTATCAACCGAAAGGTAACAGAAGCCGACTTAATACTCGTTCCTAGAACAGCCTTCTATTAGTTTTTATAAGCCAGTTTGACCCGTTAATTTTCTTGGTGATATCTATGACAGTCGGGAATACGGGAGATATCACCAGGCAAGGTGAGGATGGCTATTTTGGAGGCCTGAGGCCATCCGTTAAGTCGGGATGAACCGGTGCAATTGTTTTCCGGTTTCTGAATCTTTCCCATAGAGCTTGGCTTCCAATGACCATTAACGGGTAAGACATAATCCAAGCAACGGAGTATAATTGACCATAATAATTGTGAAAGGCTTCCCAATCACCGCCATTGACTCCAATTATGAAAATTGTCACTATCCTCAGGATGTTTATGAAATATGTGACCACGGCGCCAAATACAAAATAAACTGTTCTTTGCTTCCAAGAAATAGCACTACTTTTCAAAAACAGCAAAATCGTGACAGTGTAAATCAGAAGACTCTCAACACCAGAGCAGGGCCAAGCTATGGCAGCACTCCAACTTGCATGAGAACCAGTGGCTTGCAATATGGGCATGCCGTTCGATATGCCCGTCAACGTTGTCTGATACCCTAGGAAATTCAAAACGTTTGCTGCAAGCGACGCCGTCGTTGGTACGATAATCTGGAAAGGGGTGAAACTTCCATACCTGTAAATGTTGTCGATAGTGTATACTGCCCCGATCGTTGCTAGAAATACCGGTGCAATCAGGATCTTCTTCAGGCCTTTAACCCCGAACTGCAGCCAGACAATCAAAGTGAAGAGAGCAGCAAGAACAAAATACTCTACGTCGAGTGGTATCCAGTCAGGTTGATCTATTCCGCTTCGCCAAGACCAATCTATGATTGCCCTGCTAGGGAAACTGTAGTAGTTTGAAGCAACCAAATAGACTGTGGGAAGCAAGAGAGCTAAGAGAAAAATAACAGTCCTTATTGATCTTAGTTTATTAGCCTTGATTGATTGAAGTGCATCCCAGCCCAGTATTATCTCCATCAGAGCTAGCCAAAGGAAGAAAATGTAAAACGTTCTTCCCTTCCATGTCATTTCAAAACTATAGTACAGAATAGCCGTTTGTCTATCTAAATACAATATAAGAAATGGTACGGCAAAGGAAAAGACTGGCAACAGTTTTATTAGGATGCTGACGTTTCCTTTGAGGTTCTTCGTAGCGCTTGCCACCAGTTTTATCTCTTCTTTCTGGCATTCGATATACCACCTTGACAGACTTTTAAAGATGTCTGGAATATGCCTATTTCTTGTTTACGCTGTCATTCTGGGGCAAAGCACCGGCGTTGACGAGAATCACGATGTGAGCTTCAGCTCTTGCTGCCTTGAACATCTCGTTGAGTACATGATTTCCCCTTGCGAGCATTTTCGATCAACGGTTTTATTCTGATCTACCAATCTGGAAACTTCTTACAATTTGGGGTGTTCTATCAGAGTGTCCAGAGCATACGACTAGAATTTTGCTTTCTTTCGGCATGTTCTGTTCTGAAACGATGTCGGAGAAGATGCGCTGGGTTGTTTTCTTCGTTGTAGGCGCATACTCCAATCATGACTCTCCTTGAACCGAGGCTTTGAGTTTCTTGATTTTGAAGATGTAGGAAGTGAATTCCTTGATTTCGTTTGCAGAAAGTTTTGATTTTCCGTTTTTTCTGTTAACAAAGGTCATCGGAAACTCTCTCACGTCAAACCCTCTCTTGCACGCTTGTCGTATGGTCTCTATCTGTATTTCGTAGGTCTGACTGTGCAGTTCTGGAACCATTTCCTTGACAAGTCTTGTTGAGTAGCATCGTAAGCCACTTGTGTAGTCATGAATTCTCGCTCTTACCAGTAGTGAGGCAAGTATGTTTGCCACGCGGCTTGTCAAGCGTCGAAACATGCTCCATTCCACCACTCCGCCTCCCCTACAGTATCTGCTGCCTATCGCTAGGCCTTTTCCTTCTTTAGCGGCGGAGATTGCGCGTGGAACGTCTCTGGGATTATGTGAGTAATCAGCGTCCATGGTCACTACGTAACTGGGAGAGTTTTTTAATGATGAAAGTATTTTGAACCCATCTGTTATGGCTGTTCCAAGCCCGGTTTTCTTCGGTCTGACGAAAAGGAGAATGTTCTTGTACTTCTTCTGCAATCTTCGAACAGCATCCGCTGTCCCGTCCGGGCTAGAATCATCTATGACTAGCACGCGAACGTCAAGATTCAGTTTTTCAATTTCGCTTATCAACTTTTCAATATTTGAAACTTCACAATATGTGGGCAGGATTAGCCCGACGTCTGATTCTGCATTCAAGTCTCCTTCAATGCCCTTAAGGCTTGCTGTTTCCGGTTGATTCATCTTTCCCTTTCCTGTTAGACCAACTGATTTGTAGCAATGTCAATATTAAACTTTTGACTGCCCAACATATGTTCATCATGGCTTTAACTCTTTCTACCGCGACTGTGTGAGCTTTTTCCTATAGTATCCTAAAGGATGACGTGTTTTTTGGCATAGGTTGTCTGGGGTAGTGCAGACCCCGTGGGTTTTTAGCGTGTCACATTTTGGGGTGGTGTAATGGGTTCTGGAGCCTCTTTCTCCTGCTATGTGTTCAACTTGGTAGCGGGTCATTCTTTCGTTGAAGTCGGAGATGTTTTTGAAGAGTTCGATGACGTTTTCAGAGGGCATTCCGATGTTTATTAGGAATGAAGTTAGGGTGAACCTGCCTATATGTGAGAGGTGGCGTCCGGATGAGAAGGCTTGGTATAATGCTCGTATGCATGGCGGGAAGGCTGTTTGTGTTATGACTTTTGGAAACCCTTCCATCTCGGTTTTGCCTATTTTTTCTATTGATAGTTTCTTTATTCTCTCGGCTGTTTCCAAGATTTTGGGTGGAAACTTCGGCAGGTCTTTTGCTTCCGTTCGTTTTTCCACGTATCTGCGGACTTCTTCGGCCAACAGCCTGGCTGTTTCACTCATTGTCAGGTAGACTTTTCCGTTTGTCAAAGTGCGGTTGGCGAGTTTCCACTTTTTTTCTCGCAGGTGGGTTGTGTTTCTGAGGTAATCGGTGAAGTCAAGTGCGAACTCGTAAGGTATTTTGGAGTCGTTGTTGAGTGTTAGTTTCCATTGGAAGTTCTGTGCGATTTTCATTAGTTTTTCTTTGGGTTCGGGTTTCAGGTCTTCGTATGCTTGTTTTGCTTCTGCCAGTGCGTATCTCTTCTGGATGAAGGAGTTTTGGGTTGCCATCGCAAGGACGATGGCAACTGTGAAGGAGAGGATTTCCAGGTCTTCGTCGTGGTGCGGGTTTCGGGTGACTCGGGTGTATAGTATCGCTTCTTCAACTCTTTCTTCTGCTCGGTTGAGAATCTGTTCGAGCTCGCTGTTTGCCAAGTCTTCAATGTGCAGGTCCGGCAGCTTCAGATATTTCGCTGCTTCTCTTAGAAAGGGGTATTTGGTGTAGTCGTTCTTGGCGAATTTTGAGAAAACGGTTTGCATCTTATTTTTCTCGTTATTCGCTTTCGATTCTGGGTGCGAGGTAGAAGGTTAGTTTTCCTTCTTT
>Ga0116124_1001681_pt1 | contig 15340 bp, 14 predicted proteins | sample June2015DPH_13_1_2_FD_89728 | JGI IMG/M metagenome (GOLD analysis project Ga0116124, IMG submission 89728) | Peatland microbial communities from SPRUCE experiment site at the Marcell Experimental Forest, Minnesota, USA - June2015DPH_13_150 | ecosystem: Environmental > Terrestrial > Soil >... | reverse complement strand
GCAAGCGGTAATTACGCTCACTCGCTGAAGTTCCTTCTGACTCAACGTGAATGTCTCCTGTCTCATAGGGTGACATTTTCACGTTGCCGTTAAGGGGTGACAGAATTATGGAGCTAAGACACGCATCTCCTCCCCTGTGGCACAGTCACTCTGACTGTGCTCTTGGGTTTCAACCCCGTTGCGCACTCAACGACGTACTTGAGGGTGCCCCATCCTTCGCGACTTTTGCGAAGGGTGGGTTCTTAGCCTCCAATGTCACCATCGCTCTGCTCCTCCTCTTTCTGGCGCACTGTGCGTAAGTCTTTTTCATTCGCCCTTCGTTATATAATCCGCCCCACCAAGGAGCACTCTGATGCCCCACACCATGCTTCGCACAGCCGTCGCCCTCTCCCTGCTTCTCTTTTTTGCTTCGTTCTCTCCCGCCCAGGAACTATCACCGCGCCAGAAAGAGGTCTGGCAAATGGAAGAGTTCTATTGGAAGGATGTAAAAGACGCCAACGCCACCCACTACATGACTCTCTGGCACGAGGATTTCCTCGGCTGGCCCAGCTTCAGCCCTCATCCCGTCAGCAAGGACGGCATCGCCGATAGCCTCGCCGGCTGGTTTGCAGGCTTCGTCAGCTTCGAGTTCCTCGAAAAATCCGTGCGCGTCACCGGCGACATCGGCATCACGCAATATGCCGTCAGAATCACCCGCAGCGCCTCCGACGGCAAACTCGCAACCAACATCACCCGCATCACCCACACTTGGCTCAAAACCAAAAACACCTGGCAAATCATCGGCGGGATGTCCGCCGTCGTTTCTTCTTCCGCCCCGCCCGTTCCATCAGCAGCCGCACCACTTTCTGCGCCCTCGACCATTTCGCGAGACAGCTCGCCCCAATTCTTCTCCGCGAACTCTGTGTCCGGCGTTTACCCCGGCCCGGTCGGGGCGATCTCTGTGTAAGTCCTTTCTTGCCTCCTGATCTCTGATCGCCGATATCCCTCTTGCTTGAAACTCAAAACTTACCACTGAAAACTTACAACCTCTTCACTCCGACGTTCAGCGCCACCGTCCCAAACGTCATCAGCACATACCGCGGCTCCTCATACCCCGCCTGCCGCAGTTGCGCCACAAACTCCTCCGGCCTGAAAAATCGCGCCACCGACTTCGGCAAATATCGATACGCCGCCACATCCCCCGAAATCACCCCGCCAATCACCGGCAAAACTTTCCGGCAGTAAAACCGGTACAATTCGCCAATTACTCCCGGCGCCGGCTCCGTGAATTCCAAAATCCCCAGTGTCCCTCCCGGCTTCAGCACCCGCAAAATCTCCCGCAGCCCCGCCTCATAATTCGCCAAATTCCGGAAACCAAACGCCGTCGTCACCAGATCAAACGTCCCATCCGCAAACGGCAGCCGCAACGCATCCGCCTCAAAAAATCGCACCGCCCGCGCGCCGTCCCCCGCTGCCGCGCTCTTCTCCCGCGCTCGCACCAGCATCGTGTGGGAAAAGTCCGCGCCGATGATCCGCGCCTTCGCCTCGCGCGCCATCGAAAACGCCAAATCCCCTGTCCCACAGCACAAATCCAGCACCACCGCGTCTGCGCGCCCCAAAATCGCCTGCAACTCTCGCGCCGTCCGCGCCCGCCACCTCTTATCCATCTGCCCGCTCAGCAAATGATTCAGCAGGTCATACCGCGGCGCAATCCGCGTGAACATCTCGCGCACTTTTCGCGAAGCGTCCTGCTCGTTCGTTGCCCCTTCCGGCTGTGTGCCTGTCGGAAACGCTCGCTCTTCAGCCACAGCACTGCCCCGCTGCCTCGCTCACAGTTTCCACCACCGGCCGCTGCAAACACGCCGGCGCGCATCGCAACACGCACTCCACCATCTTCGCCGGCACATCGTCATACGAACTCGCCTTCCCCAGCCGCGGCGCCAGCACAAATCGCACTTTGCCCCCGCGCGCCTTCTTGTCTGCGTGCATCGCCGCAATCAATTTCTTCGGGGTCGTTTTCGGCCACCCCGGCAGCGGCCCCACGCGCTTGATCAACGCCACGATTCGAGACACCACATCCCCCCTCGTGTGTACCACCCCATATCCCAGCAGCGCGGCGCACATCATCCCCCAAGCCACCGCTTCCCCATGCTGGTAGCGCCGGTAGCGCGTCGCCGATTCCAGCGCGTGCCCAAACGTGTGCCCGTAATTCAAAATCTCCCGCAGCCCGGATTCGCGCTCGTCCTTGCTCACCACCCACGCCTTGATCTGCACTGATCTCCGGATAATGTGCTCCAGCGCCGCCGCCTCGCGCCGCAAAATCTTCTCCAGATTTTCTTCCAGGTACACGAATAGTTTCGCATCCGCAATCACGCCGTACTTGATCACTTCCGCCAGCCCCCCGCGGAATTCCCGCTCCGGCAAACTCCTCAGCGCCTCGGGATCGGCCAGCACCAGCCGCGGCGGATAAAACGCCCCCACCAAATTCTTCCCTTCCGGCAAATTCACCCCGGTCTTCCCGCCAATCGCGCTGTCCACCTGCGCCACCAGCGTCGTCGGCACCTGCACCAGCGCCACGCCGCGCAAGTACGAAGCCGCCACAAATCCCGTCACATCTCCCACCACGCCTCCGCCCACCGCCACCAATAACGATTCCCGGTCCGCGCCCGCCCGCACCAGCTTCCGCGCCAGCAACTCCACCGTCGCCAGATTCTTCGCCGCCTCCGCATCGTCAAACAAATGCACCACCGGCGCCGCGCCCCGCGCAAAGCTTCCCGCGAACGCCTTCCCCACCGCTCGCCACACCTTCGGCGAACTCACCACATGCACGCTGGAAAATCGCCCCAGCTTCGTAATCTCCCGCCCCGCCCTCCGCAGCAACCCCGCCGCGCACACCACACCATATCGCCCCGCACCCGCCTTGATCCAGACAGTCCGTGTACGCGTCCTCTTCCCCTTCGCTGCACTCATCTCTCTAGATTTCCTCTCCCCACAATGTATCACCATCCCTTTGGAGTGTGGCTGCCCTGAGCTTCGAAGGGCCGCCGCTTTTGCGATCTCGCTCCCACCCCCACGTACTTGAGGGTGCCCCATCCTTCGCCCGCCTCCGGCGGGCAGGGTGGGCTCCTACGATCGAGCGCCTCCGTCTTTCTTCTTTTCTTGATTTTCTCTGCGATCTTTGTGTAAGCCTCTTTTTGCTTCCTGATCGCTGATATCTGATCGCTGATAACCTTCCTTTCCGTCCTTCCACGTCATCATTTCTCTTCGCGATCTCCTAAACGCAAAACTTATAACTGAAAACTGAGAACTCTTTTCCCCCCGTGCTACCATACTTCTGCGCCTCCAAAAGGCCCACATGACACACTCCGCAAAATCCTACCAAGCCGATTACCTCGTCATCGGTTCCGGAGTCGCCGGCGTGCGCGCCGCAATTGAACTCAGCCAGGCCGGCACTGTTCTCGTCCTCGCCAAGTCCGATCTCTCCGAATCCGCCACCGCCTACGCCCAAGGCGGCATCGCCGTCGCCCTCAGCGACGAAGATGAAATTGGCCTCCACGAGCAGGACACCCTCAACGCCGGCGACGGCCTTTGCCGCCCAGACACTGTCGCTCTCCTCGTCGAGGAAGGCCCCAAGTACATCACCCAGCTCATCGATTGGGGCACCGAATTTGATCGCGCCGGCACCAAGCTCGCCTTCACCCGCGAAGCCGCTCACAGCCGTTCCCGCATCCTCCACGCCCACGGCGATTCCACCGGCCGCGAAATCAGCCGCGCCCTTCTCGCCCGCGCCCACACCATCCCGCATCTCCACCTGCGCGCCCACGCCTTCACCACCGAACTCATTCTCGAAAACGGCCGCGCCGCCGGCGTTCGCTTCCTCAACGAAACCGATAACTCCCTCCACGAAGTCCGCGCTGGCGCCATTCTCCTCGCCACCGGCGGGCTCGGCCAGCTCTACCGTGAAACCACCAATCCCGATGTCGCCACCGGTGATGGCATGGCCATCGCCTTCGAAGCTGGCGCCGTGCTCTCCGACATGGAATTCGTGCAATTCCATCCCACCGCTCTCGCCGTCAAAGGCGCCCCGCGATTCCTCCTCAGCGAAGCACTCCGCGGCGAAGGTGGCATCCTCCGCAATATCCATCTCGAACGCTTCATGAAGCGCTACCACGAAGCTCAGGAGCTTGCTCCGCGCGATGTCGTCGCGCGCGCCATCGTCAGCGAAATGCACAAAACCGACAGCCAGCATGTCTATCTCGACATGACCGCCAAGCCCAAGGAGTTCCTCGAAAAGCGTTTCCCACGCATCTACGCCACGTGCCTCAGCTATGGCCTCGATCTTTCCAGCGACCTCGCTCCCGTCAGTCCCGCCGCGCACTTCATAATGGGCGGCGTCAAAACCGATCTTTGGGGACGCACCTCCATCCCCGGCCTTTACGCTGCCGGTGAAACCGCTGCCACCGGCGTCCATGGCGCCAATCGCCTCGCCAGCAATTCCCTCCTCGAAGGTCTCGTCTTCGGCGCGCGCTCCGGTATCGCCATGGCAAAAGACGCGCCCGGCTCCAAACAGAAGCAGCTCAACATGCCCGGCAGCCCCGTTCCCAAACTCGCCAAAGCCAACGGCACCCCTGCCCCCGCGCAAAAAGCTAAGCCCTCCGCCTCCGCCGCTCTTCAAAAAATCCGCGAAGTAATGTGGAAACAGGTTGGCATCCTACGCAGCGGCAAGGAACTCAAAGCCGCTCTCGACTCCCTCAAAGCCATGGAAATTCCGCTCCCCGGCAAGAATGGCCGCTGCGATCACGAACTCAAAAATCTTCACGCCCTCGGCATCCTCATAGCTCGCTGCGCCCTGGCCCGCGAAGAAAGCCGCGGCAGCCACTATCGTTCCGACTTCCCCTACCGCGACGACGACAAATTCCAATCCCACTCCCAAATCTCCCTCTTCCACGACCCCTCCTTCGAAAAGTAATTTGGAGTGCAGCGGCGCGCCGCCGCTTTGACAACTGCAAGTCCCGCCACCAAACCACAATTCCTCTCACTTCCACGTGTCCCCGCAATCCCGCGTCTTGAGTTCCTTTCTTTCCTTCTTGTCTTTTTGTGCCACCCATCCAAGTACTTGAGGGTGCCCCATCCTTCGCGAAGTGTGCGAAGGGTGGGCTCTTACGATCGGACACCTTGGTCCCTCTTCATCTTCTCTTCTCTGCGAATCTCTGCGTCCTCAGCGCCTCTGCGTAAGTCTTTGTCCTTCCGAACGTGCACACACCCCTCCCCGCAAATCCCATCCCAACTTGTGAATGATTCCCAATCCCAGGCAGGCCTATTTCTTCTGCAGTTCCTTCACCGATTCCAGAATCGTATGCCCCACAATCGCCAAACTCTTCCCGCTCACCTTATCCAGGGTATCTTCCGGCGTGTGCCAGTACGGCGCCGACGTATTCAGATCAATCACGTCCACCGCCGGCACCCCCCGCGACAAAAACGACAAATGGTCGTCCGACACCTCAAACTCCTGATCCACAAACATCTTCTGATACCCCAGCCGCGCCGCCGTTTTCCACACCAGGTCCGTGCACGCCTTCGTTGAATTCGGCTCGCGCATGATCCGCAGCTTCTTGCTCCCCACCAGATCCGCCAGCAAAAAAACTTTAATCTTCTTCAACTCCCCGCTGTTCGCCAGCCGCGCCGCCATCTCCCGGCTCCCGTACCGGTTGTCCGGGTCCACCCACTCCTTGTTCACCGCCTCTTCCCCGTCGAAAAACGCGATCCACACCGCATACTTCCCCGCCTGCTTTTGCTCGCACAGCAGCCGCGCGATCTCCAGCATCACTCCCGTGGACGACCCGCCGTCATCCGCGCCAACAAAATTCTCCAGCCGCTTCGTGTCGTAGTGCGTCCCCAGCAAAATAATCCCCGGCTTCTCTCCCGGAATTTTCACCAGGATATTCTTCATCGCCAGCCGCCCCGCCGGCGTATCCGCCGAAAACGCATCCGTCTCCACCGCGCACCCGTACGACTTCAGTTCCGTCTCCAGATAATTCTGCAATTGCCCCAGCGCCGCCGAGCCCGCCGGCCTCGGCCCAAAGCTCACCTGCTTCACCACCTGCTCGTACGCCCGTTTCCCGTCGAACCCATCCACCTTTTCCGGCGCAGGCACATCCTCCACAACCGCCGGTGGATTCCCCGCCACCGTGCTCATAAACGGTTTCTCCGCCGTAGCCGCAGGCACCGCCGCCGTCCCCCCAGACTTGCACCCCAGCGCCAGCACCGCCACCAACGTCAATAACCACAGCCTCCTCTCACCCAAACCCGTCATCCCTTGTGGCACAGTCACTCCTGACTGTGCTCTTGGGTTTCTCCTGCTTCTGTAACGGCCGCTTTCTGAGGCGGGCGCCTCTCGGCTTCGCACGAATCTCATATCCCCGCCCCACCCCCTCTTTCCGCCTCGTCACGCAATCTCTTCTGCCGCACCACCCACGCTGAAACCCCCATCCCCACAAAATACAATCCCACCATGGGCAACATGAAAATCAGCATCGTCCCGGCATCCGGCGTGGGCGTAATAATCGCCGCCACAATCGCGATAACCAGGATCGCGTAGCGGAAATTGTGCCGCAGAAATTTCGGTGTCACAATCCCAAACAGCGATAAAAAGAAAATCAAAATGGGCAGTTCAAACACCAGCCCCAGTCCCAGCAAAATCATTAATATCAAATCAAAGTACTCGTTGATGCTGATCATCGGCACCACCGGTCCCTTGAAGCTCACCAAAAACTTCAGCACATACGGCAACGTCACGAAATACCCAAACGCAATCCCCGACAAAAACAGCGCCACCGTCGAAAACAAAAATCCCGTCACCGCTTTCCGTTCGTGCTTGTACAATGCCGGTGCCACGAACAGCCAGATCTGGTACAGCACGATCGGCGACGCCATCACAATTCCCAGGTACACCCCCAGCGTGATGATCATGTTCAAGTACCCCGCCGGATGCGTGTAGATGAGCTTTTGTTCCAGCCCCGCTGCCTTCAACGCCTCCAGCATCGGCTGGGTGATGAATCCGATGAACCGCTGCGCCAGGTAAAACCCAACCATCGCGCCAACTGCCACCGCATACAGTGAATTAAGGATTCTCTTTCGGAGCTCCGAAAGGTGTTCGAAAAACGTCATCTGTCCTCCGGGCTCTTGTCCCCGGTTCATGATGGACGTCGCGTTTTTCTCAGGCAGGCTGCTGTTGGTCATGAGAGGGCGTGGATTCCGTCGTTGCTACGCTATCGCCAGTTGCGCTTTCCCCATTTGCGCCATCACTCGCGGCGCTTTTGCTCGTCACCGCTTCTTTACTACCTGCTTCATTGCTTCCCACTTCGCTGGAAGCGCTTTCGCCCACTGCAGCGTCTGTATGGGGGACGGCCTCGGCCATCGGCGTGATCACCGGCCCCTCCGTCAATGGCCTCTCGGCGGAAAATGGCTCGGGCAGCCCCTCCACCCCGCTCGTCTGGGCCACTATCGCCTCAGGAGGATTCTTGGCATTCTGCGCCGCCGTCTCGGCAACCGTCGCCGCCGTCAATGCCTCGGCTGCCTGCTTCCGCAATTCCGCCAGCCGTGCCTGCCGTTCCAGGTCCCGCATCTCCTCTTCAAACGCGCTCCTGAAATCCGTCGAAGCCTTCCGGAACTCCGCCATCAGCTTGCCCAGGCTACGCGCCAGTTCCGGCAGCTTCTGGGGTCCAAAGACCACCAGCACCACCAGAAAAACCACGATCATGTGGGGAACACTCAGCATAAGTTCGTCGCGGCCACCCTCTGTTGGACCCTTCTTGGGTTACTCTTGCCTTTGTAGCGGCCGCCTTCTGAGGCGGGCGCCTTTAGCCCCCGTGGCACAGTCACTCCTGACTGCGCTCTTGGGTCTCTCCCGCTCTCGTAGGGGCGCAGCATGCTGCGCCCCATCTCGGCAAGGCTGTTCATCTGTCGAGGTCGCTCTTGGGTTCGCTCTTTCTCGCGGATGCGTCCCAGCGCGCCCTCTTTGCATCATAGAAAGGGTAGCCAGCGGTGTCAAACTACACTTGCCACCGCCCATGCTATACTGAATTTTCATTGCCCGATTTCGGGCCTTTTCGCCCGGGATCCTCCGTTCTTGCTTTTGTAGGGGCGCAGCACGCTGCGCCCCATCCCGGCAAGCTAGTTCCCTTGCCGAGGTCGTCGCTCTTGGGTTTGAACTTTCTTTAGGAGGCCGGGGCTTCAGCCCCGGCGTAAGGGCCTAATAGGGGCTGGGCTTTCGCGTTTTTTGCGTCCGCCGTTTTTTGGCGGAAGCCCCTGAAGCAAGGTTTTAGTGCAGCACCAATTGGAGCACCGTCGCCCAGATCTCTAGTTCGCCGAACCAGTGAGGTTACTCATGAATCTTGAACGTCGCGGCCTGGTTGTAGTCGTCGTAGTCCTCGTCATTTCCGCCGTCCTTGGCGGCATTTACGGCCCCTCCGTCCGTGCCACCACCTCCAACGCGGACGACTACCAGACCGCCGTCCGCGACTTCACTACGGTTCTCGACATCGTCCAGTCCAACTACGCGGAGCCCGTGGACACGGACAAGGTCGTCTACCAGGGCGCCATCCCTGGCATGCTCCGTATGCTCGACCCGCACTCCAATTTCTTCGATGCCCGCCAGTTCGCCCTCCTCCAGGAAGACCAGCACGGCAAGTATTATGGCGTCGGCATGGTCGTTGCTCCCCGCGAAAACCACACCGTGGTGATCTCTCCTTACGTCGGCGCTCCCGCCTATAACGCCGGCCTCCGCCCGGGCGATGTCATCATGCAGGTGGACAACAAGTCCACCGACGGCCTCACCACCAGCGAAGTCGCCGACATGCTCAAGGGCCCCAAGGGTACCGTCGTCAAGATTGTCGTCACCCGCGAAGGCTACGCCGATCCCCTCGTCTTCACCGTCACCCGCGACGAAATCCCCCGCCATTCCGTGGACATCGCTTTCCTTATCAAGCCCGGCATCGGCTACATTCGCCTTTCGCAATTCAACGACACCACTGACCGCGAACTCGCCGACGCCCTCAAGCAGCTTGGCGCCAATTCCCTCGATGGCCTAATCCTCGATATGCGCGGAAATCCCGGCGGCCTTCTCAATGAAGCCGTCGCCGTCGGCGACATGTTCCTCGAGAAAGACCAGCTCATCGTTTCCTACCATGGCCGCAACGCTGCCAATCACCCGTTCCACGCCGTCCGCGGCAATCAGGGCCTCACCGTGCCCCTCGTGATCCTCGTCAACAACAACTCCGCCTCCGCCGCTGAAATCGTCACTGGAGCGGTTCAGGATCACGACCGCGGCCTCGTCGTAGGCGAAACCACTTTCGGCAAGGGGCTCGTCCAAACCGTGCAGCGCCTCGCCGAAAACACCGGCCTCGCTCTCACCACCGCGCGCTACTACACTCCCAGCGGCCGCCTCATCCAGCGCGATTACAAGTCCGTCTCGCTCTATGCCTATCACTACGAGCGCAGGGTTCCCGATCACCCCACGGAGGTTCGCCAGACTGACAGCGGCCGCCCGGTCACAGGTGGCGGCGGCATCACGCCCGACATCCTTGTCCCCACTCCCAAGCCCACCAAGTTCCAGGAAACCCTGTATCGCGCCGACGTCCTCTATCCCGTCGAGCAGGGTGTCGGCAGCTTCACCCGCTATTATCTAGGCACCAAGCCCACCATCACCCATAACTTTGAAGCGGATGATCGCGTCATCAAAGAATTCCGCGATTACCTCACTCGCGCCAACATCCGTTACACCGAACCCGAAATGGCCGATAATCTCGATTGGATCAAGCGCAAGATCAAGCAGGAAGTCTTCATGTCCACCTACGGCACTCAGGAAGGCTTCAAGATCCTTCTCGAAGCCGATCCCCAGGTCCAAAAAGCCATCGAAGCCATTCCGCAAGCCCGCGCCCTCTACGAAAACGCCCGCAAAGTCGTAGCCCAGCGCACCGGCGCCTCCCCCGACCAACCCTAAACCGCCATACCGATTCGCCCTTTGGCTCTTGGGATTTCTTCGCCTTTGTAGGGGCACGGCACGCCGTGCCCGTCTTGGGTTTACCTCTTCGCGTTGACTCTACAGAGGCATAGGGGGTAGGTTTCGTGTATCTATGAATCAGGGCAAGTGTTCAAGGGAAGGTTGTAGGTTTCGTGGATTGGCACAGGAAATTACTATCAACGAGAAGTGCGCTGGGTGCGGGGGCACCCTCAGCAGAGAAGAAAAGGGCTGGTTGACGCGCAGGTGGCGGGACATGTTGGGCGGATTTTCAAACTGCCCGGTGTGCGGGAATGCTCGAATGCTGGTCCAAACTGAAATCATTGAAGGCAGAACTATATGCGTTGAAGGCAAAACCATCTACGTTGAAAGCGAAACCATATACAAGAGTAAGTGCGCGACGGTTGGCTGCACGAATTGTCCGGCCTACGTGCCGAAGTTTTACAGACGCGGTGCTCCCCGCATGTGGCAGCACAGAAGGTAGTCTACCCGATTACGCCTCCGGGTGCCCCAGGCACGGAGCCTGTGCCTGGGTCTTGGGCCTCTCTCTACTGCATACCTCAACTTCCTCCCGTCCCTCCGAGTTATCTTTTCTTGCCTCCTGATCGCTGATATCTGATCTCTGATATCCCTCCCGCGCGCGACTCCCCACCAGAAACCGGCAACTGAAAACCCCAATCCCCTTTGTCCTCCCTCTCCCCCTCTGCTAAAATCCTAAAAGTTGCTACTCGTGGGCGAGTAGCTCAGCTGGGAGAGCGCCTCGTTCGCAACGAGGAGGTCGGGGGTTCGAATCCCCTCTCGTCCACCAATTCCCGCATGTCCTCTTCTGGAGAGCGTCCCGGTGACAACTTTGTTCACCTCGGATGTCCGATGTCACGGCATCCTATGATAGGCCTTCCAAAAGAAATAGACCGTCATTCCCAGGCCGACAGCGATGACCGCCGCCCGAATGAATCGGGACGGGAGCTTCTGAGCATAGTGGGCTGCTGAGTACCCTCCGCACACTGCTCCTGCACTCACCACCGCGGCCTGCGCCCACACGACCGACCCGGTCACGATGAAGGTGATAGTGGCAACTCCGTTGATCACACCCGCGAGCAATACTTTCAGGGCATTCATGGCGTGAATGTCCGTCATACCCAGGGCGGAAAGCATCGCCAAATTCACAATGCCGAGACCCCCGCCGAAGTAGCCGCCGTAAACCGCTGCTGCCAGTTCAAAAATGGCAGCGCCAGCCAACGCGGCTGTGCTCGCCTCGCCAGAAATAGATGCAGCGCTCCGTCCTGTCAGATATCGGCCGAAGATGAACAGAAGCGTGGCGGCAAGCATCAACCAGGGAATGACTCGCAAAAATGTGGGCGCCGGCGTCTTGACCAAAAGCACCGCTCCCGCGATGCCCCCAATCACGCTCATGAACACAAGTGGAATAAGTATGCGGCGCGGCAGATTGAGCTGCTTGCGGTACGCCCCGCCAGTGGCTGCTGTTCCAACCCAGAGCGACACAGTATTGGTGGCATTCGCGGGAACGGGCGCGACACCCGTGAACAGCAGCGCGGGGAATGCGATAAAACTTCCCCCGCCAGCCACGGCGTTCATGGCGCCACCTAGCGCGCCTGCAAAGAAGAGAAAGATGGCTTCCGGTAGGCTCAAACCGCTCTTCTATCACGATCCTGGGGAAAGCTCCAAGCGAACATAAGCTCTGAGAGAAACTGGTAGGCCACAAGGGGCCGGCAGAACTCTCTCATCCCGGCACGGCACAAACCCTGGCATGGCCGCGATCGAAATGAGCTTATGGCCACACTTGGTCCCGGTCAGTTGCACCGATGGCTAAAGCTGACCCTCAGCGCGGTCGGCGCCCGCCGCCTTACTGAAAATTTACAACCGATAACTTACAACTTCCTCAAATCCCCAGCACCCCCACCAACTCTTTCACGCTTGCCGCCGACTTCTGCAGCGCCGCATTCTCCTCCGCCGTCAACTGAATCTCGATAATCTTCTCCACACCTCCTGCTCCCAACTTCACCGGCACGCCCACAAACAAGCCCTTAATCCCGTACTCCCCATCCAAATACACCGCGCACGGCAAAATCTTCTTCTTATCTTTCAATATCGCTTCCACCATCTCCGCCACCGCTGCCGACGGCGCATAATACGCCGACCCCGTCTTCAGCAGGTTCACGATCTCCCCGCCGCCCTTGCGCGTCCTTTGCACAATGGCGTCAATCTTTTCCTTCGGCAGCAGATCCGGCAGCGGAATCCCCGCCACCGTCGAATATCGCGGCAGCGGCACCATATCATCCCCGTGCCCGCCCAGCACGAACGAATGCACGCTCTCCACGCTCACCCCGCACTCCATCGCCACAAACGCGCTCATCCGCGCCGAGTCCAGCACTCCCGCCATCCCCAGCACGCGCTGCTTCGGAAACCCGCTCAACTTCAACGCCACCTGCGCCATCGCGTCCAGCGGATTCGTCACCATCACGATGATGCAATTCGGGGAATGTTTCACAACCTGTTCCACCACCGCTTTCACCACGTCATAATTCGCCTTCAGCAAATCGTCCCGGCTCATTCCCGGCTTCCGCGGAAATCCCGCCGTAATTACCACCACGTCGCTTCCCGCCGTCGCGCTGTAATCTCCGTTCGCCGTCGAAATTCCCAACGCCCGCGCATCCGACCGTGTCACCGGGCCTGATTCCAGCATGTCCAGAGCCTTGCCTGCCGGCGGCCCATCTAAAATATCCGTCAACACCACGTCCGCCAGCTCCAAATCCACAATCCGCTGCGCCGTGGTCGACCCCACAAATCCTCCGCCCACCACCGTTACTTTCTTCCGGCTCATTTCTCTCTCCTTTGGAGTGCGGCAGCTTGTTTACCCTGAGCTTCGAAGGGCTGCCGCTTTTACAACCGCTCCAGCTTCTCAAATCCATCCAATTGCCCGGCCTCTATGCCAGCCCTCTTGGCTTCCTCTTCTCTGTCTCCTCTGTCCTCGGCTTTTACTTCGACCTACCCTGCGTCCCTCTTTGCCCCTCACCACCGAAAATGTCATCCCGAGCGGAGCGACCCGATTTTTTCTTTCGCGCCGTTGTCTGGCGCGTCGGGTCGCGCAGCGCGATTTGTGCGCCCCGTGCGCCGTGCCGGGGTCGAGGGATCTCTCCGCCGCCTTTCTCTTCTCTGCGTTTCCTCTGCGTTCTCAGAGTCAGTGTTTACCCCTACCTGGTCGGGGCGGCCCCTCTGTTCCCTCTGTGTCGAACCTGGCGTGATCGAACAGTTCTCTCCCCGTGATCCGCAATCCATCGCCTGCCGTCTTAATCCTCCGGGCTGGGAGTCTATGGGGCCAATGGAGCCGCTTGAACACCGCGCTTTTCGATGGGGAGGAAATCACGCGCGTCGTGGCCGGTGTAGATTTGCCGCGGACGCGCGATCTTCTGCTCCGGATCCTCGAGCATTTCCTGCCACTGTGCGAGCCAGCCCACGGTGCGAGGAATAGCGAAGAGCACGGTAAACATCTCCGGCCTGAAGCTCAGAGCCTGGTAGATAATTCCAGAATAGAAATCGACGTTGGGGTAGAGCTTGCGCTTGATAAAGTACTCGTCCTCCAGCGCGATGCGTTCCAGTTCCAGCGCAATTTCCAGCTTGGGATTTTTGCCGGTGGCTTGAAATACCTGATCGGCGGCCCACTTGATGATCTTGGCGCGGGGATCGTAATTCTTGTACACCCGGTGACCGAATCCCATAAGTTTCCCATGGCCAGCTTTGATGTTGGCGATGTAAGCAGGAACTCGATCCTTCGATCCAATTTCAGCCAGCATCTTGAGTACTTCCTCATTGGCGCCACCGTGGAGCGGGCCGGAGAGCGCGGCAGCAGCCGCGGCGGTACAAAGGAAAGGATCCGCCTGGGAGCTGCCAACGGCGCGCATGACGTTGGCGCTGCAGTTTTGTTCGTGGTCGGCATGCAGTATGAACAGGATGTCCAGGGCCCGGGCCAGGATGGGATTCGCGTGGTATTTGGGTTCCACCATTTTCCACAACATGTTCATGAAATTTTCGGCATAGCCGAGGTCGTTGTCCGGGTAGACATACGGGAAGCCAAGGCTGTGCCGATAGGTGTACGCGGCGATCGTGGGAACTTTGCCAATCAGACGATGGATCTGGTGTAGGCGTACCTCGGGATCGTGTACATTGCGGGATTCGGGATAAACGGTCGAAAGCGCAGCGACCGTGCTGATGAACATTCCCATTGGGTGCGCGTTATAACGAAACCCTTCGAGGAATCTCTTGGTGGTCTCATGAATCATGGTGTGATGGGTGATGTTGTAGATCCAGTCTTTGAGTTGCGGCGCTGTGGGCAACTCACCGAACAGCAGAAGATAGGCAACTTCAAGGAAGGTGCACTTTTCCGCCAACTGCTCGATGGGATAGCCGCGGTAGCGCAAGATGCCTTTGTCGCCGTCGATATAGGTGATGGCGCTCTGGCAAGAGGCGGTGTTCAAGAATGCCGGATCGTAGGTCATCAGCCCAAAGTCTTCAGCGTCCGTCTTGATCTGGCGCAAATCCATGGCCCGAACGGCTCTCTTGTAAAGCGGGATGTCGTAGGAGGCCTGCGTTCTCTTATCCACTATGTTCAAACCGTCTTTTTCCATGAGTGTTTCTCCTCCTGAGGATTGGACTTCTCAAAAAACCATCGATACTGCCTGCCCCGCAGCCCTGCCTCTCCTGCAACGACGCTCACGATGTTCGGGATCTGGACACCCAGCGCGGGGGCTCAGGCCTTCAGAGAACCGGGCTGGCTCCCGCATGACAATTCCGTAGAGGCGTATCGTGTCCAGCATGGTGATTTCCGTCGTTCTTGGGAGCGCCAGAACGTCCGGCAGACTAGTTGTCCGGAATATCCGATGTGGACCTCTGACTTCCGCATCATACCCTTCTCCTGACCTCGACACAAAGAATTTGCCACCGGTGCCAGCGATTCCGCAAAGAACGCAGGATGAGATAGGAATTAGGGCTGAACCTAAGTTCGCCCGCCGGCGTTGTTGTGGTCAGCCTGACGTCACTCGAACACCAAGGTATCGTTGACCGCCCTTTCAATAAGCAGATTGATGCCCCACTGAGTTATCGATGTTCTCACTCCTTATTATGATGCCGAACGTTTTGGGATCAAGCTGGTAGGGTCTCCCCGGCACGCGGATGTGATCCTGATTTGCGGCCCTGTCACTCGACAAGTTGCGCCAGCGCTAAGGAGATTGGTGGAGGCTGTTCCCAACCCTAAGCTCACATTCGCAATTGGTTCCTGTGCCACGGGAGGAGGCTGCTGGTTTGACACCTACAACGTGTTGGGAGGCG
>Ga0116124_1001648_pt1 | contig 15549 bp, 22 predicted proteins | sample June2015DPH_13_1_2_FD_89728 | JGI IMG/M metagenome (GOLD analysis project Ga0116124, IMG submission 89728) | Peatland microbial communities from SPRUCE experiment site at the Marcell Experimental Forest, Minnesota, USA - June2015DPH_13_150 | ecosystem: Environmental > Terrestrial > Soil >... | reverse complement strand
TAGCTCCGGGCCAGTTCCTTCAAGGTTCGGATGCCCTGTTCGCCGTGGTACACCGGGTTGAGCTTGTTCAGGTACAGCAGTTCGGCCAGCTTGCGTGCATCGATGCGGTCGCTCTTGTTCCCGGCTTTCAACAGGGCATTCTTGCGCGGATCGCAGACCAGCACTCGCGTGACGTGAGGCTGGAGCAGGTCGTGCAACCAGGCCGCCCAGGTTCCTTCTTCCAAGGTCACGTGCAAACTGCCACGCAGGCCACGCAGAAACTGCAGAATCGTCTCTGCCTTCGTTTCGAGAATGGCCTCCATCACCAGCTTGCCGGCAGAATCCAGAACGGCGACGGAGATCGTTGCCTGATGCACATCCAGCCCAATATACTTGGCGTCATTCATGAGGGCGCTCCTTGTTGTAGGTAGAGATGCGAACGATCAAAACCTACTCCAATCGGGCGCCCTTTTATAATGCGTTAACCAGGACTTAGGCAAAACAAGCGCTAAAGTCCATAGCGGGCCAAAGCCTTTCCACCCGTTAACCTGTCAACCGCCGGCCAGAATTTGCAGGGCATTCATACCCAACACACGGCTGTCCCTCTTTGATTCTGGAAGTGTGCGTTGTTGAACAGACACGGCATTGTGGATCGAATTAGCATCTTCGCGTTTTCAAAATCATACCGGCGCATGAGTCCGAACGGGATGGACAGCCGGAAGTTTGTCGGAGGATTGGCGATGATATCCCTGGCTGCGAATGCAGCAGGAGGTATGAGTCGGCCATTCCATCCAGAGGAGGTTCGAGATGAACTGGGATCAAATCGAAGGCAAATGGAAGCAATCGATGGGCAAGATAAAAGCGAAATGGGGAAAGCTGACTGACGACGACTTGGCTGTGATCAATGGCAAGAAGGAGCAGCTTGTCGGCAAGATTCAGGAACGTTATGGAATTGCGAAGGATGCCGCGGAGAAGCAGGTCGATGAGTTTACGCAGGCCTACACTTCAGACGACTCGGCAAAAGCAGCTAAGTCTTCCTGAATGAACCCGCAACATTCAGAACGAGGAATGTGATGACAAGATCCGGGAAGGCCGCTGGCGAACGCGCAAAGAGCGCTCTGCACCGAGAAGAGCGGGGGAGACTTCGCTCGGGTAAGGATGGGATTGGAAGCGTGTCGGCGAAATAGGGTTTTGTATTGTGCCATTGTGGGCTTCATGGACAAACGCGGATAGCATCTCTCGTGGGCAGTTGCGTTACGATAAGGCTGATATTGTAGAACAAGGAAGAGCGAACAATGCCTACCCGGAGAGCTCTCGAACGTCTCAGAAGTGCAGAAGAGCACATGAAGACTGCGGAGGAAAGGCTCCGTTCGTTCATCGAACGGTCTGAGCGGCAATACTCACCTCAAGAGAGGTCGGAGAACAAACGCTTGCTTGATGAACTCCGCCTGGCGATGGTCGAATACTCGGAAGCGTTTGAGCAAGCGGTGAGGTCATAGACACCGCCGCCAGATAGATAAAAGAGGATAAAAGAGGCGTCCCGGGCTGAATAACTCAGCCGAACGAAGGGGTACCGGGACCCACTTTACCGGTAACCGCGTTTAACCAAGCCGCCCGGCGGCGGACGCTGCGCGTGAGGTGAACGGGACAGTGGTTGCCTGAGGGCTGAGATAAGTTTGGGTCACAAGGAGGTCCCCGTGACCCATCTAAGAAAAATGATGCTGGAGGAATTCCAGCGTCGTAATTACGCAGAGACTACCATAGATTGTTACATCCGCGCCGTCGAAGATTTCTCTCGACGGTTCCACCTTCCCCCAGACCGCCTGGGCCCTCGGCATATTCGCGAATACCAGGCCGAACTTTTCCAAAAACAGAAATTGGCAACATCCACGGTTCGGCAACGCTTGGCAGCTCTCCGATTCTTCTACATCAAAACTCTCAAGAAGGCCTGGAACCTGGAAGAGACCCCCTACCCGAAAACGACGCGGCGCTTACCGACGATCTTGAGTCAGGAAGACGTAGCGAGACTGATCGATGCGGCTCGCCTTCCCTTGCATCGCACTCTGCTGATGACTCTTTACGCCACCGGACTCCGGCGTGCCGAACTTGCCCGACTGAAAGTCAGCGACGTCGACAGTCAACGCATGGTGATTCACGTCCGAGGCGGCAAAGGCCGCAAAGACCGGGACGTAATGCTCAGTCCCATGTTGCTCGACGAACTCCGCCAACACTGGCGCCGGTTGCGACGCAAGCCCAGCATATGGCTGTTTCCTAGCAGGTATGCTCACGCCAGTGATCGGCCCATCACGCCCAAGGCGATCTACCATGCCTGCAAAGGAGCGGCTCAGAAGGCCCACCTCCAGAAAGTCGTGTACCCGCACACGCTGCGCCACTGTTTCGCCACGCATCTACTCGAAGCGGGCGCGGATCTGCGCACCATTCAGATCCTGTTGGGCCATAGCGATCTAAAAGAGACCACCATCTACCTGCATCTTTCGCAGCGTCATCTTCACGCGACCGCCAGTCCTTTGGATTCGCTGAAGCTGAATGGCGAACAACGGAACGAATAAATGGGCCGGCCACCACTGGAGGTGGCCGATCTCATCCGCATCGCGGGTGACGCATTCATCGAACGAAACCGTCAGTGGATCCGTTGGAAGCATGTGAAAGTGCTGCTGGCCATTGCGCGGTGTCGCACCGCCGCACTCGGCGGTCATCTCGATGAATGCACTCGCTGCGGACATCGCGCCATCTCGTACAACTCCTGCCGGAACCGGCACTGCCCGAAGTGTCAGACGGGTGCCCGTGAACGGTGGATTGCCGCGCGTCAACGAGAACTTCTTCCGACGCGCTATGTCCATGTGGTTTTCACGCTACCGCGTGAGTTAGCGCCACTAACACTGCAGAACAAGAAGGTCGTCTACGATCTTTTGTTTCGCGCCAGTGCCGAAACCCTTCTGGAAGTCGCTCGCGATCCAAAACATCTCGGCGCGGAAATCGGCTTCTTCAGCGTGTTGCATACCTGGAATCAGAAGCTTGGCCTGAACCCTCACTCAGGATGCCTGGCATTATCATCTCCTTCGTTTTCAGCGAACAAAGGTGGCTGATTTTCCGTGCGGCCCCCCTCTAGCATCAGCTTTCCGGTTCGAAGGAGCCGCTCAACGATGCTCCGAACCGGTTCGGCACTCAAATCCGCGCGGCGAATCTCCCAAGGGGCGCGGGGAGCAGTTTGTTCGCGCTTCAGCAGGCCTGCCTCCACCAGTCGTTCGATTGTGCGGTGACTCACGCCACATACTCGAGCGGCCTCGCTCAAACTAACTCTCTCAGGATCAGGTAGGGCGCGTTTTTGACCAGGAATTGAATAGTTGCGCCGAGCCGTGGCTACACGGTTCTGATTCCATCGTTTCCCCTTGCCCGTGGAATATCCAAGCCGGTTCAAAACGGAAGCAATCTGGTCGTCACCATGGCGTACGGACATCCGACGGATGATCTCTAACGCTTCCATGGGTGTGGTCATCTCGGTCGCGGGGCGAGGCCGTTCCATCTCGAGCTGAGTGTGCGTACCTCCGCTCCAGTGAATGGTGAACTGCAGAGTTTTATTCTGCTTTTCTTCGCGCACGATGATCTCTTCTATGGCTGTGCGAAAGATCATCTTCTTGAGTGTCGGCGGACAGCGATCGCTTCGCCAGATTTCAGCAAAGTTCTCACCCATCAAACGAATTCTGGCTTCCTCTTCGGAAGACAACGAATAGCGCTTCTCATTGAGGCTGGAAAGTCGTTGTTTGACGGTCGTGATCTCTTCCAGTTTTTCGTTCCAGCGACGCTCCAATTCGCCGGCTACCAGACGATTCCTGGCATCCACCACGTCGTATTGTTCAAACGCCTTCTTGGCCTCGTACTCGAGTTGCTCGAGTTTGCTCGACAGGGCGGCCCGCTGTGCGGCATCTCCTGCGCTCAATTCCTCAAGTGCCCTCAGACTGGCTTCCACCCCAAAAGGTGAGATCACTCCCAGCAGTTCTTGACCCAACCGGCGGTCCACCGAAGCACCTCCAAAGCCGAGGCAATATTGCCCACCGTCGTCATAGTCTCCTCTACAGAGATAACGAGCATGGGTGCCGCTACCTCCCCAGTAGCGCACATGCAGTTTGCGCCCACAGTGGCCACAGCGGAGAAGTCCCACCAGAAGGCCTTGCCCGGCACGGATCGCCGCCATCGATTCGTCGCCCTCCCAGTTCACTGAATTACGCCGCGTCATTCGTTGGTTCTCTTCATAGGTGGCCCAGTCAATATAACCTACGTGATGATCGCGGATGAAGACCCGACAATCTTCCGCTCGGCGCTTGGCACCCTGACGTTTTTCTAGCCTGCCCTCGATCAGTAAAGTTGCGACCGGGCGGCGGCCCCAGACATAGGCGCCAGCATAGAAGGGATTGCATAGAATGTCGCGGACCAAGCTCTGGGTGGGAATCTTCCAGACCAGCCGCGTTCCCTGGATCGGGTTGGCTGGTAGCTCTACGTCGTGATCCCGAAACCATTGGAACGTATGCCGCACGCTCCACCGTTCACGAAACTTTGTGAATACGAGTTGAATGGCTTCGCAAACCCGTTGATCGGGATGAAACACGATCTTGCCCATGGGGTCCAGGACATAGCCGACCGGAAGCCTCTTGAACAGCTCACCACGGCGTGCCTTGGACTCTTGGCCCGCCTGCAATCGTTGCCGAAGAACCTTAAGCTCGACAACGCTGAGTGTTCCCTTGATGCCAAGGACCAGCTGGTCGTCGAGATAGTTCAAGTCATATACCTGTTGCTCGTCGGCGATCAGGGTTCCAAAAATCTGGCACACCTCCAGCAAACGGCACCAGTCTTTGTCCGTGCGGGACAGTCGCGAGGCCTCTCGACTGCCGACGATTCCCACTTCCCCTAAAGCTACCGAACTGAGTACACGCTCAAATCCATCGCGGCGCGCGGAAGCGATGGCCGCGCTGGATCCAAGATCGCAATTTATAATTTCCACCTCCTTCCAACCCAGGGCACGCATCCGCTCGGCCACGTCATATTGAAGACGCTGGCTTTCCTTGTTCTGCCGTACTTGTTTATCGCTGGATTGCCGTAGGTAGACGATGGCTTTGCGAGCCAGGTGCTCCGCCTTAATCTTGGGACTGTACTGTATCTCGGTCATCAACTATTCCTCCTTCCGCTTGAAAGACCGCCACCAGAATGCGGGCCATGAGATCGATCAATTCGGTTCGTGCCGTTGCGTCCATCGGCACGGCGACGTCTTCCGTTGGGATCTTCAGAACCAGAAGTTGTAGTTGCCGCACGCTCACCCCCCTTGCATCCATCAACAACTGTCTGCAGAAGGTTATCGTGAACGTGGCCTTCAGGGTCGGGTGGCGATAGCAACGAGGTGAGAGAGAGAAGAGCTTCCTTACTCAGATGCGGCCGTTCGGCGATCCTCATCTCAGCGCAATCCGGCAAAAGCATCCACACTGGAATTTTCAGGCGTCTCCCCGTTGGGTCGATGACAGAGACCGCGCCATCTCCCCGCTTCGGCCTGCGGACGATCTGGAGGGTGCTGCCATGGAGTGGATGGAATGGGTAGAGGACGCGGACATGCGTGTTTTCCGCGCTCAGGGTATTGTGAGCGTGGATGCCTTCACCCGCATGTCCATTGCGTGATTCCTGCCGGCGGCCTGTCGCTCGATCACACGCGCTGGATTCGATCGCGTTACCGGTTCTTTCTTCCCATCAAGGTGCTCAGCCGCGTTTTTCGCGGCAAGTTCGTCGCTGGTCTTAAGCGAGCATTGCAGGATGGCCGATTCCATTTTCACGGAAATCTGGCCCTGCTCGCCGAGCCGAAAATCTTCGCCGCCTGGCTACGACCACTGTTCCGCAAAGACTGGGTGGTCTACGCGAAACCACCGTTCAGCGGCCCAGAGTATGTACTCCAGTATCTGGGCCGCTACACTCATCGCGTGGCCATCTCCAACCATCGCTTGGTGTCCTTTGCTGATGGCCAAGTTATCTTTCGTTGGCGCGATTCGGCCCACAACAACGAACAGAAGTTCCTGCCTCTATCTGTCGATGAGTTCTTGCGCCGATTCCTGCTGCATCTGCTTCCGCAGGGTTTTGTGCGCATCCGAAACTTTGGCTTCTTGGCCAACCGCCGATGCGCCACACTCCTGCCACTTTGCTTTCACTCGCTCAGTGCGGCGCAAAAACCGCCGGCCCAACCAGACACCTCCCCCACCAATGGCTCCAGCGATCTTTGGCGCTGCCCCAAGTGTGCTGGCCCGATGAAGGTCATCAAAAGACTTACGGCCATCGAGATACAACTTCGTTCTCCACCGGCGGTCACCGCTGCCGCATGAAACTATTCTCTCAAGTTCGAATCCATCACGTGTTTCGGCACGTTCAGCCCCCGTGCGCTTTGCCGAAGAAGAAATCCCTTCTAGTGGACTGTAACAGCTGAACTGGGAGTAATGCGACGCGTAGGATCGAAGTAGCGCCACTTTACCGTCTTTGGCACTTTGTTGTAGTGCCGGATGTACTTCATGAGCTTTCTCCGCAAGTCGGCCACCGACGTGAACACGCCGCGCGCAATGACATCGCGCTCGATCTTGGCAAACCAGAGCTCAATCTGGTTGAGCCAGGAGGAATAGGTCGGGGTGAAATGCAGGTGAACCTTCGGATGTCGATCCAGAAAGTCGTCGACTTGCCCCGTCTTATGGGCCGAGAGATTGTCAGCAATCACGTGGATCTCTTTGCCGCGCGGCTGGTTGACGACAATGTCCGTCAGGAACGCGACGAACTCCGCAGATGTGTGACGCACGGCCGTCTTGCCGAGTACTTCGCCTGTCTTAGTGTCAAACGCCGCGTACAGGGACAGCGTGCCGTGCCGGAAGTACTCAAATCCGTGGCGCTCGGCGCGTCCCGGCGAGAGTGGCAATACCGGATCCTTGCGGTCGAGCGCCTGGATCGACGTCTTCTCATCCACACAGAACACCGCCGCATGCGCCAGAGGGTTCAGATACAGCCCAATGATGTCGGCGGCTTTCTGCTCAAAATCCGGGTCGTTGGTCGCCATGTAGCGATCAAGCCGCTGCGGCTTGAGGCCGTGCTTGATCCACACCCGTGCCACCATCATGTGACTGACCTTGAGCTGCGTCCCCAGTCTGCGTGTGCTCCACTAAGTCGCCCCGTCCGGCGGCGTACGCTTGAGCGTCCATTCCAGGATGCGCGCCTCCAGCGCAGGAGTCAGCGTGCTGGCCTCTTGCCCCGCGTGCCTGCTGAACAGCCCGGCCAGTCTCTCTTCCCGAAATCGCTTGCTCCAGCGATCGATAAACGCATCATTGCAGTCCAGCTTGTCGCGAATCGCAGCCCAGGTATGGCCTGCCTCCAGCAGCAACAGCAGCCGCGCCCGGCGCGCGTCATCAGCACGCCCGCTGCGGCTCGCCGCTCGCTGGCTGAGTTCCATACGTTCCGCGGCGGTCAGTACGATTGAGTTCTCCATGAACCAATCATGCTACCGTTTCATCTGTTACAGTACACTAGTTACTTCTCCACACCCTCAGTCGGCAACCGTTTTGCGCTACGGCCAACTCTCCGACGTGTGGGGTTGTCTTCCGCGCTTCGCCGCACAGCTCGGCGGCAACTCAACACCGCTCTCTCACTCCATTCAATTTGCATAGGTCCCGCGTCCGCCGCAACCACGGGCGGCTTGATTCAAACGGCTCTATCGAACGCGCGCAGAGAGCCTCGCCCAACTTCACGCTTTTGTGAAAACGCGCCTCCGATAGAGCACTAGCGTTAATCAGGACTTAGGAGCGGGTTCATCAGTTGGGGATGTCGGCTTGTCGTCCCATCTTTGTTGCAGGAAGCGGCCCAAACGCCGCTTGCACTGCCCGACGGATGGGCTTCGTTCCACCCGTCGGGAAGCACATCTTCCAGAAATTGATCTCGGCCGACATAAACTCAAACGCCACATTTCTCTTGCCATCACTCCCGGGCTTCGCCGCCACTACCTTGCACTCCGCCTTCTGCCCGGCGTTCATGTTTATCAACATCAGCTTTTGCCCAATCGTCACCTCTGGCTCCAGCGCCATCATGCCTCCGTGCCGGCTTACGGAGACCGTCTTTGCCTCAACTCTGAATTTCCCATTGCTCTCCGTCTCCCCGTGGACAATGAGGTCCACACACAACGCTACTCGTGAGGTGCGACGGCGTTCGATACTGCGGAAATGCAGTGTTCCCATAGTGGTTCGTACCTCTTGATTCGGATGATTTTGGCCCGGCCTTCTAAACCTCTGTGGTCTCAGTCGGATTCCATTTCGCAATGCGCAGCTATGCCGTTACCAGGTAGATCAACGAAAGAATCGACATGATCAATACCAAGCAATCCCACATTGGGTTGATCTTAGATTCTGCACGCCGCCCCAGAAAATAGAGGGCCAGTACCGAAACAGCTGCGTACCCGCTAGTACCTTTGTTCCAGCACCCCTAACGCCCCCTGGGACGCCAGGCAAGGTTCCCCACCACCAGCAATCCGGTAGTGATTGCTCCTTGGTCCTCTTCCTTGTGGACGATGAATCAAGTCTAGACTGGAATACTCTTTAGGAAAGTCTGTTAAACGATATCATACCGCTTTCGGCACATCCCTCGCCAGCTAACCCCGTTTCCGTGTTCTTATATCTACATGCAGGAAATTAGACAGCAGGAACGCCGGCGCAGCCGCCGCATCCGCATCGGCCAGCCTCTCAAAGTGCGCCCTTCCGATCCTCGCGATGCCCACTTCGAGGAGACCAACACCACCAAAAACGTCTCCCGCGACGGCATCTACTTCCTCTCCAAAAACAAAAGTTTCTACGAAGGCATGCGCCTTTTCATCACGCTTCCCTTTCACTTTCCCATTGATCCTCTCGATCAGGAGTACATCGGCCAGGTCACCCGCATCGAAAATCTGCCCGACGGCAACCGCGGCATCGCCGTCCAACTCCTCTCTTCCGTCGGCATAAAGCCCGTCATAGCCGCCGTCGGCACCAACCAAAACTACTGACTCCCTCTTCCTCCTTTCTTTTCTTTGTGTCCTCTGTGGCACAGACACTCCTGTTTAACCGGACATTTGCATACCAGGACTCCACATGTACGATTAGGGCACTACATCCATTAGTTACTGGGAAGCTCTACTCCCAACCGTTATAGTGGCTCAGCTGAGCGGGGTTGTTATCGATTGGATTCAGCAGCTTCTTTGTTAGACTCTTAGACACTGAAAGCAACGGGTTGACATGACCCCCGAACAAAGACGCGCTCTTGCGGTCTTTCTGCGACAGCATTCGAGGAATCTTGCCGAGATACAAACCTTGAGAGCCACTCTGGAATTGTCTAGTCAGCGAGGTTTTGTTCCGCTTGACTGGGAGCAGAAGTTGGAGGCATTCCGCCAGACGCCGGGGTATCGTGCCATGCTCGAAGAGTTTGAACCGTTGATTGTACAATTTGAACAAGGCGCTTCTGAAACCGCTCTGATTGAGTTGCTTCAAAAAACGCTGAAGGGTAGGCCGGTAAAGTAGCGGTACCTTGGATAACTAAACAAGCTTTCTGTTGCGAGATTGCCGTGCGTAATTGATGCTCGATGATTCGAAGAAACAAGCCCTTGCAACCAGCTGAACGGCGTTCGGTTCGGCGCTGCCCGCTCGTCGCTTCTGCGGAGGTGACCGAGCTGCGTTCCGGGGCGCTACTCTCAGCGCGCACCTCGGAACTGGGCCTTGGGGGCTGCTATGTTGACGCGCTAAATCCGTTCCCCAAGGGGACGCTGGTTGGGTTGCGGATTCTCAGGGACCAGGGCGTCTTCGAGACCAAGGCCAAGGTAGTCTACTGCGACCCGAGATTCGGGATGGGCCTTGCCTTTACTGACATGACGCCCGACCAGCGGTCACTACTAGAAGCCTGGTTAGTCGAGATCGTCAGCCAACTCATGCCGGTTTCGTAGGTTCTGCAAACGCTCGTTCAAGACCCTTCCGAGGCTTTTCAATCCACCTGCGCGCAACTTCCGACCGCCGACCCCCGCTCAGCCGGGTTACCGGTCATTGAAGATGTCCGGTTTAAGCGTTAATCGGGACTTATGTCAGTTTGTCAAAGGTATACCGCCGCTATCTTGGCGGTGGATTGCCGCCGATATTGTTTTCGGAGTTTGGACCTGGACACAGAACTTCCCGGTCAGGCCATTAGTCCCTGACGCAACTCTCTGTTCCAGTATTTGGGTTTGTATAGCGATGCTCTCCTGCTGGACATGGTGCGGCATGACCTTGTCGGCCCTGGTCGCCGGTCTGTCCCGTCCGGCCCTGGTCGCCGGTCTGTCCGGTCCGGCCCTGGTCACCAGTCTGTCCCGTATCTCCGGCTTGGCCCGTCGTGCCTTGTTGCCCTGCCTGCCCCTGGTCCCCCTGCTGCCCAGATTGGCCTGTCTGTCCAGGCGGTCCCTGCGGTCCCGCTGGTGCTGGGTTCGTGTTGCACCCGGCAATAAGTAGCACTAGCAAGAACGCACCCATAACTACCGAAGTCTTCATTTTGATTCTCCTTTGTGGTGTCGCTCGACGCAAAACGCTGCAACCGCAGACGATTGTACGCAGCGAGGATAGTACCCACAGTGCAATGGTGGTTGCTGTCCCAATTCGCACAGTGGCCAAACAACGTCGAGGGTGGGAAGGACGCGTGAGTGGTTGATTGGGATTCGAATTCTTAATTGAGCCGGTCGTCAAGTCCCGATACGTTGCCAAACCGGCCCAGTACCCACTTCGACGGTTATGGCGTTAATCGGGACTTGGCCATTGACTATCAAAACTTGAGACAACACCTCAGGTCACCTATCCACGACAGTAGCTAGCTGGTGACTGTCCGTTTTTGTACAGCAACTTGCGGATGAACTCGTTAGTTTCGGTTTGATCAAATGTACCCACGATATTTGACCAAACTGCGCGATCGGGCTCAAAGGAGCACGTCCATGAAAAGAATCTTCTTGTTGATCATTGTGATGGCGTTGGTTGGCATACCTGCACATGGGCAAAAGGATGAAAACAATCGCATTGAGAATTCCGGCAAGGTGATGGTGGAGATTCTCAATGTTCCCGACGATATTCCGGCAGATCTTCTGGACAATGCGGAATGCGTCATCGTTCTCCCTTCGGTCATAAAGGCAGCCTTCATCGTCGGCGGTAGCTACGGTCGTGGCGTGATGACTTGCCGAAGCGGCAAGGAGTTCAACGGACCTTGGAGTGCGCCTTCCATGATGGCGCTTGAAGCCGGCAGCATTGGCTTTCAGATTGGCGGCGAGGCCACCGACTTCGTCCTGCTGGTAATGAATAAGCGCGGGGCTGATTCTATTCTCACCAGCCAGGTCAAACTCGGTGGCGACGTAGCTGCTGCGGCCGGACCGAAGGGGCGCGACGTTGCAGCCTCGACGGATGTCACCATGCGGGCGGAAATTCTGTCGTATTCGCGGTCGCGCGGATTGTTCGCCGGGGTCTCTCTGGAAGGCTCAACTCTGCGCCCGGATAACGATGGCAACGAGAGGCTCTACGGAAAAGGAACCACCGCGAAGGAAATTGTAATCAATAGTAAGGTTCGCGCGCCCGCCTCGGCGGAATTGCTTCTTTCCACTTTGAACAAGAAGTCTCCCAGCAACAAGTCTGGCATATAGGGATCAGTGGGGTACCGCCCTTGGGGCGGGCCAGAGGGGCCTGCCTGCGAGGAGAAGGAGGTCAATAGCTCATGCCTCTACTTCAAATTCTGATAGTTCTGATCGTGGTGGGTGTTCTGCTTTGGCTGGTCAACCGATTCATACCAATGCAGGGAACGATTAAGTCCATCCTGAACGCAGTCGTGATCATTGCGGTGGTGTTGTGGCTGCTTGACGTTTTTGGGCTTTTTCATTCGCTCTCCCGCATCCACGTCGGGACATAGACCTTGGCGATGAACGGCTCAGCCGAGAGCTGTGATGTGAAAACCAAAATCAATGGTCGGCAACAAGAAGCGCGCCAGATATGCGAACTAACGGTTCATGGAATAAGACCCCATTGAAGCAGCCCAGCGGTGAACAAATCACGCTGGACTGCGAAGGGCCTAGAGACGCCTTTCGGATCAACGCAAACAATCTTGTTAAGGAGATACATATGAATACTGCGGTCGGACTACAGAAAGAAGCCGCGACGGCTGAGAAAACTCCGTCGCTCAAGAGAACTCTTGACCAGAAGACAATGGACAATCTCTCAACAGCGATGCACGGCGAAGCATTTGCGTATGTGAAATACCTACTCTATGCGGAGCACGCACGGAAGAACGGCAACAAGGAGCTCGCCGAGTTGTTCGAGAAGACCGCCAAGGTTGAGCGCTTTGAGCACTTCGCCGAAGAAGCGGAACTCGCCGGGTTAGTTGGCAGCCATGCTGACAATTTGAAAGATGCCATCAAGGGCGAGTCGTATGAGGTCGAGATCATGTATCTGGAGTTCGCGCAGACTGCGGGGGCTACCGGAGACAGGGTCGCGGCCGATCGATTTGAAGAAATTCGTCATGACGAGATGGGCCACCGCGATGCATTCAAGATTGCGCTGGCAAAGTTGAAATCCTGAAAGGAGAATTTCGATGCTACTACTAATCATCGTTCTGCTGCTGTTGTTCGGCGCAGGTGGCGGCTATTACGGGTATTCCAGATGGGGAGGAAGCGGGGGCCTGGGGATAGTCGGGACAGTCGTGCTCATCGCGTTGGTATTGTATTTTCTCGGCGTGTTGCGCTGATTTTGTCAGGATCGATCTGAGGTCGAGGAAAAGTAAACCACTCCAAAACCGCGCGGCTCGGTAAGCGCCCCCAAGTGCGTTTATTTGGCGCTACGCCAGCCGGGCGAAACCGTCGTCGGCCATTCGACTTCGTGCTGAGTTCTCTCTGATCGGAAGTTCCTGTACCGTGCTGCCTGGCCAGAACACATCGGTTCGCAGCGCTCCTTGCAGCCTCCAGAGCTGATATGACACCACTTGGCAAGAATAGACACGCAAAGGCTATCTGCTGATCGCCTAGACGATTTCCAGGCCGAGTTCTCCTTCCTGCTTAGAGCCAGCTTTGCCGACCCAGACCACGCTGCAGCGCACGGGACGGAGCGGGTCATCATCAAGGACAATTTCGACTACTTGGCCATGCCTGAGGCGGAAACTTCCGCGCAGCCTGAAACCCTCTTTTGACGAATCGAGGATGAGGCAGGGGAGCCTCTTCGGCTTGCGGTCCAAATCAATGACCAGGCTGCCGCGATGCTTCGATTTCACACGTTTCGAGCGGCGGCTTTTGGGGCCAGGAAAGCTGGGCATTCTTGCACCCCTTGTCTAGGAGTAGTGATGGTACGCCCAGATTAGGTTCGTTTGAAATGCGAAAAGACGAAGCGCTCGCGAGCTGCTCAGTGCCCAGAGCTTCAAACTCCTGTAAGTCGCCAAACCGCACATGTTGAATCCTGTCGACTCGGCCTGGCAGACCGCACCCAGATACTACATCGGTCAGAAGAGGGACGGGACTGCAGTATGGGCGCACGATGCGAAGCTGGCTGCTCGTTCGCGCCACGATGAATCCAGGGTCATCGTTGTACGGCTGCGGTCCGTCGGCGTTGAGGTGTCTGTGACGGCTTAGGACAGCTTGGGATAGCGAATGATTTTCCCGTTTTCGTCCACGACGGAGGCGACGAAGTGCGGGTTGGTGCCACAACTCAAGGTCGCGGATTCTGCCTCTCGATGAATAGCGAGAAGGTCATTTGCGATTTTCGTTCTGCGCTTCGCATATGCGCCAACAATTTCGTCGTAATCTATTGAGGATTGCATAATATAGTTACAGTGGGAACAGGTCGGCCTGTTGCCAGAAAGCCATAACCAGGGTCGGGCGGCGGCGCATACGCTGGAGGGCGCGGACTGCATGCAGGCTCAGCTCGCCCAAGTGCTTGGGGCAGAGGTTGGCGATCTCGTGCTGCTTCAAGTGCCCCCAGATGTACTCGGTCGGATTCAGTTCTGGAGCGTAGGCAGGAAGAAACTCCAGCCTGAGGCGTCCTCTCTGCTGGCGCACGAACTCCCCTACCGCACGGCTGCGATGGGCAGGCAAGCCGTCCCAGACGATCAACAGCTTGCCAGGAATATGCCGAAGCAGGTGCATGAGAAACTCGATGATCTGCGGACTGCGAACGGCCCCCGGAAACAGCCGGAAATAAAAATTCCAAAAGGTGATTCCGGCCATCACGGAAAGCGTCTTCCAGGTGAAGTGATACTGCAGCACCGGTGTCTGTCCTTTCGGTGCCCAGGTGCGTGTACGGTGTGGGCGCTCGCTCAGTCCGCTTTCGTCGGCGAAGACGATGGTACGCCCTTCTTTTCGGGCTTTTTTTTAATCTCGAGCCAGCGCTTCCGTTTCCACTTCCGGATGTTCGTCTCGTCCCGCTCCAGGGCGCGTCCCACAGGGCGCTGGCAACTCCATCCCAACTGCCGCAGAATCCGCCAGGCTTGCGAAGGATGGTAGCGGACCCCGCATTCGCTCTCGATCAGGTGCGCCACACGCCAGGCGGTCCACAAATTGGTCTCGTATCCCAAGGCTTGTGGACCACGCTTCAGGCCGCGCTCGATCCGCCGCAGGTCGGCTGCCTTCAGGCGCGGCTTGCGCCCGGCGCGCCCGGCTTTCTTCAGCGCCCTTCGTCCGCCCGCGGCAAGCTGTTCGGCCCAGCGACCCACCGACTGACGATGCACTCCGACCCGCCGGGCTACTTCTGCCTGTGCAACTCCCTGCTGCAGCAACCTAGCGGCGAGGAAGCGCCGCTCTTGCAACTTTTCGAAGTCTCTCTGTACTCCTTTTGGGTTTCCCATGCCCTGAACATAGCACAAGAAACTCGCTGTGTCACTATATTATTCAATATTCAGTAGTACCTACTGGTTAGTCGGTAAACCGGACATGTTGCTCCTAGTGTGATGTCCCGGAAATAACTGACCAACGCATTTTCCCTTCAGGGGCCAAAGACCCGTTGAGCGGTCGGAAGTTACGCTGGAGCTGAAGCACCAGTCCCCCCAAAGGAATTGTAAGGAACTTACGGGACAGCACACTAGTACCCACTTCGGCGGTTACCGCGTTATTCGGGCATTGAGTCCATTGAGCTCGTGATGTGCCAACAGGTATCTCGCACCTCAGACTTTCATTCTCAACATCGACTACCCGCGTGCCCACAGATAGTAAAGGGGTGATTTTATTCTGAAGTATAAGGACGAGCCACAAGAGATCTGGGCGGTAATCGTGGCGTCTAGGGCCCTTCCAACTTGATCCAGCAAATCCTATCGAAAATGCCTTTTCCATGTTCGCGTCTGTTCCTCGGACCGTCATTTGGCCCCAATAGTTGGAACAGCATTAGACAGCTCCGCCCAGTGAGAGAAAGAGTGTGAGATAACGCCTCAGGTTCTGGGTGATGAGGAAATTTTCTTTCACGTGCTCATGTCCCCGCTCACCCAAGCGAGCGGCAATTTCCGGATGCGAGAGCAGGAAACGGATCTGATACGCGGTTCCCTCGACGGAGT
>Ga0116124_1001647_pt1 | contig 15551 bp, 14 predicted proteins | sample June2015DPH_13_1_2_FD_89728 | JGI IMG/M metagenome (GOLD analysis project Ga0116124, IMG submission 89728) | Peatland microbial communities from SPRUCE experiment site at the Marcell Experimental Forest, Minnesota, USA - June2015DPH_13_150 | ecosystem: Environmental > Terrestrial > Soil >... | reverse complement strand
GGAAGAGACTAGGTCGCCACTACACGCCGTTTTGGGAGCTGAATCACGACAATCCCCAGCAAAACCACACTCTCGCCTTCTGAAAAAAGTAAAATCTGGCTCCAGTAGCGGAAGTCGGGTTAGGGTGCGCTGCCACCGAAATCAGCCATTATCAAGCCTGCACAGATGCGGTCAGCGTTCTACGGCTCGCGTCAATTGCTCCCGCGGAATTGCTGGAACAGTTTCTGCGCCAACGCGAAAGTCGCGCTCCGAGGCTGCTTATCCAGGCAATAGGTAACCACGCCGTCACATTTACCCTGTCTCCAAGCCTGCAACGACGCGCCGAGTTGCTCAGCGATGCGCTCCGGCGTGGCCGGCTCGCCATGGCGGAGCCGAAATTCCTGGGTGTCGCCGGCAGTCATGGAAATAAAGGGAACGTGAAAACGGCGCTCGCCGTGCTTCACAACGCCACCGAATCCCGTCGCGAAGGCCCCTTGTTGGCTCACCGTCCACCTTTGGGGTTCGGCTAAATCAGCCGCGAGTTGAAGGTTCTCGGCACTCAGTTTACCCACGGTCCAGCGTACACCGAAGTTGCTCACGCCCTTCTTATCCAGCAAGCGAAACGCGACCACAAGGTTGGTCCGGCCGCGCGCGTTCCGGGTGACGTCCACGCTAACCTGCTGCCAGTTGGCGGAGCCACCGGCAACGTCCTCTTCCCACACGACGGCATCGTCCACGAGCAGTTGTTTGAAATGGTAACCAGCCATTGGCCCGGCAAAACTGTCCCGCTCGCGAAACCGGAGCAAGTATCGCTCACCAGGCAAGACCTTGGCTGTCTGACTTGCCATCACGTAGTCATACTCGCGCGACGGAGTGTTCCAGGGATGAGCCAGTTCGCTGGCCGGTGGGACGGACGCATCGTTAAGGAGCGACCAAATCCGCTCGATCTCCTCGCGGTCCTGCAAGTAGGCCACGACCACACCGTCGATAACCGGCCGGTAGTCTTCCACAAAACGAGGGCTGATCTCGTCGAAATACATGAGCGGCAGGAAGGCCAATCGCGGGTTGGCGCGCTTGGCACGAGCTTGCAGTTGACGCAAATAGGACGGCGTGAAGAGATCATGGTTGGCATAAAAATCATCGACCACCCACGCAGTGAGGTTAGTGTGTTGGCGCGACAACTGCCCGATTTCATCGGCCCATCGTGGATAATCCAGCCGGAACGGTTCGGAGTAGAGGTTGCCCTCATTAGGCGGGCTTTCGGAGGGCGGCACCAAGTACACCCAGACCTCGATGTTCGTTTGGGCCGCCTTGGGCAGAAATGCCTTCAGATCGTCCCAGTCTGTGGCTGCGTGCCAAATGAGCCAGTAGTACGTGGTAACCCCCAGTTCGCTGAGCCGGGTCACCATCGCATCCACATCGACGCGACCGGCCGGCCGGCGCAGCTCCGAATCGTAGTCAGCCAGGTGATGGCGGAAGAGCACCGGGTTGGGCGACGGAATCGACTGCCCACGGACTTCGAAGGCAAGAAGCAGAGCCCAAAGGATAAGGAATGGACGCATTTTCATAACCTTTGTCATGGAGGTCGAAAGAGAAAGACTCACCTTCCCGTCTAGAGCTCGGAGGCGGAGGGGACGACAAACGGCTTGCGGTATTCACGGCTCAGGAGAGCATCGGCCTGAGGCAAGTTGACAAAGGCCTCCCGGTCCGAATCGAAGCGCAGCAGCAGGCCCAGTGTCAGCTCTGTTTGTTCGAGATCCAGTTGATTGTCCCGTAAATGCTGCACGGTCCGGTCGAAGGTTTCCATCACGTTTTCATGCACCTTCATTTTGGGCAGTTCCTGCCGGAGTTCAGCCAGGGAGGCCGCATGGCCAAGGCGCCAGGAGACGTTGCCCAGGTGACAAAGCGCGCTAGACAGGTGGGTTTCCAGGATCTCGGCGTTGAGGCGTTCCCGTTTGCGGCTTCGCACAACGTTGAGGAAATTGGCAAAGTGGCTCTCGTTGTTGCCAGTGAATGTGCTGACCAGTTTCCCGTCCGGATCAAAGAGCGAGGTGCCGGCGATGAAACCATGGGTTCCTTCGAAGATCCAGCCGCCCTCGAAATCGGGCCGGAACGGAGTGGTCTTCAGGCCGCGCGTTTCCGAGACGATGGTTTTGTCGCCGAAGTCAAATACGACCACCTGGGTGTTCGGCGTCTGGCCGGCGTCGATGTAGCCTAGCCTTCCGCCATAGCTGAGCACAGCCTTTGGGAGTCCGGTCAGGCCCAAGCCCCAACGGCAGATGTCCAAGGAATGAACGTTATTGTTGCCCAGTTCACCATTGCCGGTCTCCCAGAACCAGTGCCAGTCATAGTGGAATTGAGGCCGGGTAAGCCGGCTCATGGGAGCCGGGCCCGCCCAGAGGTTGTAATCGACCTGGGCCGGAACCTCGTACGAGCCGGGTCCGCCAATGGAGCCGCGGGCGCCATAGACGATGCTCCGAGCCAGCCGGACCTCACCAAGCCTGCCCTGCCGGATGTATTCAATGGCCGCAGCCAGCGCTCCATTGGATCGGTTCTGCGTGCCGCCTTGGCAAATCCGGCCTGTCCGGCGAGCCACCTGAACGATGCGACGGCCTTCGCTGAGATTGTGGCTGACCGGCTTTTCCACATAAACATCCTTGCCGGCCTGCATAGCCCAGATAGCCGCCAAGGCATGCCAATGATTGGGCGTAGCGATGAACACCGCGTCCACCGACCGGTGGTCAAGGACGCGCCGCAGGTCCTGGACGGCTTTGGGCGCGCTGCCCTGCTGTTTTTCAACCGCCGCCGCCAGCTCGCCCGCGAGGTCTTTGTCGGGGTCGCACACGCAGACAAGTTCGCAATCCGGGAGGTGGCCAATCTCCTGGGCGTGCTGCTTGCCGCGAATCCGGCACCCGAGCAATGCAACGCGAAGCCGGTTATTGGGACTGTGCGGCCTTTTCTCCTCCGCCCCAGCAGGCAGAACGGAAGTGGCAGCGGCGGCGGCAGCCAGCATTGAATCGAGGAGGAAACGGCGACGAGTGACCGAGTGCATCAAGTTACGTTGTGGAAGTCAGCCTCAATTTTTCGATGCGGCCGCGAACCGCGCTTTGGCCAGAACATCCTTTAAAGCGACTGGCGCCCCTCCTTGCCGTTTGCTCTCATCGGCGGCCTCCATGAAGGCGAATAGTTCGAGGGTTTCGTCAGCGCTGACGGGCGCTTCGCGGGTCTTGAAAAACCGGGCAACCTCAAGGCAAAGTTCCTCGTAACCGTCCGACTTGCCTGCCGGCACAATGCCTTTGGTCCCAAAAGCGATGGCACCAAATTCCTCTTTGTTCCGGCGGATGCCACGATAAGTGCCCACCCGCCCCCCCTTCCAGACGCCGGTCAGGGAGTCTGCATCTTCGGCCTGGATGCGAGAGACGGACTCACATCCGGTGCCCATGAGGGCAAAGAGCATCTCGATTCCATGGATGCCGTAAAAAAACATGTCCGGAGTTCCTTCCTGGTAGGAGCAGGGTCCCCAGGTGTGCGCGCCGACAATTTGGCCCAAGGCTTCGTTTTTCTTTAGCTCCTTTATGTTGGGGCTAAAACGGAGCGAAGAACTCGAAAAACAGGGGACCTGCCGTCGTTGGGCCAGAGCATAAATCGCGATGGCGTCGGCCAGGGAACCGGCGACCGGTTTGTCGATGAATAATGGCTTGCCGGCTTCGATCACCGCAACGGCCTCCTTCAGATGAATTCGGCCATCGACGCTCTCCAGGAGGACGACATCCACTTTCTGGAGCAGCTTGGGGATCGAATCAACTATCTCGATCCCCATGCCACGCAGTTCCTCGGTGAACTTACCCACGCGGTCATGGCTGGCGGGAAGGTCGGTGCCGCCGGGATAGCCCGCGACGACCTGAATCCCGGCCAACTCGCTGGTGGCTGCGGCATGGTTGAAGATCTTGGCAAAGGCCGGGACGTGGGAGGTGTCGAGGCCAATCATCCCGGCACGGATACTCGCGGAGGGCGGCTCTTGGGGGTGTGCAACCTGAAGGACACCGAGGTTTAAGAGGATGAACGAGCAAAGGAAGCGCGTGTTCATAATCTGCGATAGAGAATCTGACGGGCTGGCGGCGCAATGTATTCACTCGACCGAAATGATGCGCCGCTGCGTGGCACTGTGGCGCAGCGACAGTTGCTGGGGGCATGCGACCTTTCCGCGCAATGTCCACACGGCCATGCAGGATGGAGGCCGCCATTCCGGTCCGGGATCTTCTGGAGCGGGGTGCCGAAAAACAGTGAGCGAGGAATCACTCGAACAACACCACGTCGTCGACATGACCGTGAGCCATGATCGGGTGATGCGCCCACGCCACCGGCACCGAGTAGTCGCTTCGGTCAAACCGCACCAGCGAGAGGCTGCTGGCAAAGGTGGACTCTTTGCGGCACGCCCCAAAGGGCGTGGCCGGCAGGGGGCAGGAACGCGGCCTGATCCTCGGCCATCAACTGGGCCTTGGTTCCGGCCTGGCCCCGCAGCCGACGCCCCTGATCAGCCTGGCATTGCTCCCGCAGTCGGGCATTGAGCTGCGCCAAATCCCGCACCTGCGGCACGGGGACGAAGAAGTTGAGCCGGGTGAACTTCACCGTCCCTCCACCACCCCCTTCTTGTTGCCCCGCGCCGGCCGGCAGAAGTGTTGGTCGAAAAGGTAATGGCTCTTGAGCTGGCAGAAGCCCCGCGTCAGTCGCCGCCCCCTGCCGCCGCCCAGGATCTGGCTCACGGCGATCGTGGTGTTGTCGTAGCTGATCCGCCGAGGCACCCCGCCGAAAAATGCCAGCGCCTGCACGTGTTCTTCCCTAAATGTCTCCATGCACTCCCGTTCAAAGGCCTGGACAAATACCGCATCGCTGTAGGGCAACGCCATCACGAAGAACGCCACCTTGCGCAGCCTCCCATTGACCTTCACCACCGCCTGCCCGAAGTCCACCTGCGCCTCCCCGGGTCGGTGTCCCAAGGGCACAAACACCTCCTGCCCGGTCCGCCGCAACCCGTGGACCGCTTCCTTGACCGCAGTGTATCCCCCGGTGTAGCCCGCCTCCCGCAACCGTTCCCAGATCCGCTTGGCCGTGTGCCGCTGCTTGGCGGGCATCGCCTGATCGTCGGTCAGGATCTGCTCGATCCGTCCCAGGTAGGGTCCCAGCTTGGGCTTGGCCCGCGGACATTCCAGCCGGTAGCCCGGCGGCTCACTCCTTCCACCAACACCCGCCGTCGTATCTCGGCCCATTGTTCCATATCTGCGTACACCCTTCTGGTTTACCCCAGGGGCCGCAGTTTTCGACCGCCCCGTCACGCCTCATGACCCCCCTGCACTTTTCGACCGGCGTTTACATCAATCGCACCAGCTATCCCCCGGGCACGAAGGTCAGCGATGAGGAGATGTTGCAACTGCGCCTTGAACCCACCGCCTTCCACGGCGAGTGGAATTACACGATCAGGCCCAGAACGGGCTCATAAACGCGATGGTCATTATCTGACAGACTCTAAGCTGGCGCGCCGGGAACGCTCAGTTTCTGCGACCTTCTTGAGATCTTCGTAGAGATTGCGCACCAGCGCCACACGTTCAAGGAGCGCGTCGCCTTGCCGGGCAAGTTGTTTGCGGGCGCGGTCGTCCCCCAACCGCTCTTCGGCATCCAGACGCCGCGCTTCGGCGATCATTTGTTCGATTTCCGCCAGACTGGCCAGCCGTTTGGCGAGGAGCTCCTCCAGCCCGTCGAACCTCCAAAAACGCAGACCTTCGCGCACGACATAAACCGGCGTTGTGTGCGCGCTTGTGCCGTCGCCGGCGCGCGCCCGAGCCGCCAGCCAGCAGCCCGCGCCGGCGTCCACCGTGAAATCGAGCCGGGCGTCCGCCCGGTGCGGGTACACCGACTCCACAGCGCGGATGACAACGCCGTGCCGGACCACTTCGAGACGGAGCGGAGCCATGCGTTCCGGGTCGCCCCAAGCCCGGGCGTGAACTTGAAGCCGGCGGTTCGATTTGAGCCGTAGCTCATCGCCGGGCAGGGCCTGGTCCACTTGAAATTCGAGCATTGGCCCGCTGGTCGTGAAGGTGTGTCCGCGGCGGAAGGCGGCAAACCACGCCTCCGCCGAGAACGGCTTGCGCCCCAAAAAGGCGTAGGCGCGGACTTCGCCGATGGTGCCGCCCCAAGGCACGTCCGAGCCGGCGGCGGCGGTGAGCTTGCAGCCGAGGTTCAGGAAATCGTAATAAAGGTCGGTGCCCAAGGTGTTGAACTGGAGGATTTCGACAAAATCCACCTTCCCACGCGGCACGTTCAGGCTCATGTCGCGATGGACGTGGAACATGCCGGAATTCACGTGCGCGTAGCCGGTCAGACCGCCTTGGGCGTGGACGGCGTCGAATACTTCGTCGTAGAGGTAGTAGTGCTCGGTGTCGCGAACCATGCTGGTGATGTTCATCGCCAGGACGTGGCCGAGCTGATCATGAGTGCGGGGACATTCCTGGCCGGGCGCCAGGATATAATCGCCAGCGGCGACCCGGTAGTTTGGGCCAAAGCCGCGTTGCTCGAAGTAGGTCCGGTAAATATCGCCCATTTTAACGATGTTGGCGAGGTGAATGTCCTCGGCCTGCACCCACGCCAGCAGGCGGCGCGCGTCGTCGTCGGAGAGAATGCGGCAATGGACATGGTCGTCCCCCGACCACCATCCGCGCCGGCGCATATCCACCCAGCGGCGGGGACGGATCACGGTCGCGGTCGTTTCGCCGGAACGGATCGTGGCCTCCTGAAAAACCACCTCGTGCTCGGCACCACGGCGCACGCCGATCTGCCAGGTCCCTGGGGCCAAGGCCATGTCCACTGGTCCGGGCACGCACCAGAACGGTTCGTTGAGCCGGCCAGGGAGATTGGCTGCGCGGGCGCCGCTGGTGTTGCCTTGCCTGTCGAACTGCGGCGCGAAATTGAGGCCGTTGCTGGGCTGGCGGTCCGAACCGTCGGTCTGCGACAGCAACTGCACCATGGCGGGCGCGGGTTTGCCGGTATCATCCGAGAGCACGGTGAGCTTCAGCCGGCCGGGTGCCGGCGTGGTGACATCCAATGCCAGGCGCACGGAAGATCGGCCCGGCTGCCGGAAATCGAGCTTCAGCGTAGTCCGTCCGATGGGAACGTGTTCGAGACCCACGACGGCAAAGATGATACCCCCGGGCGCGGCGTCCACCGTGACGAGGCTCGCTTCACCAGAGGGTTGCGACAGGTCAACCAGGCTCGTGGTGTAACTCACCCCCTCGCCTCCGGCCAGCACTTCGAACAGCAAGGCACCGGTGTCGCCCGGCAATTCGACCGGCCCGTTGACCGCCAGCGCGGGACGCCCGCCCGCCAGGTCCACCTGGATGAGACGCGGGCAGGACTTCAAGCGCTGGAGCAACCGCCCGGCGGCAACAGTCAGGCGCTCCCCGGCGGCTTGGCGGGCGGTTTCGTCGGTCGCCTTCCCCGACTGCTGCTGGGCCTCGCGCAACTCGCGGTTGAGCGCCTCCAACTCCGGGCGGTGTTCCGGTCCGAAGAGATACCAATGGTTGTGGGAAATACGCCCGGCGAAGTCAATGATTCCGGCGGGCAACGGGGACGTGGCGTCGGCCGCCAGCGCGAAAGCCGTAACGAGGCAGAGGCCGAAGACGGAGCGGCCTGTTCGGGACAGCGTGCTCATAGCTTCAGGGGTCCGGTTGCGGCGCGGCGTCCTGGGGACGCAGCGCGGGGTTTTCGGAACGGGCAAGCCGGGGGCGCCGATTGCCTTTCAGTATGGCGCATCTCGTCAATAGGGGAGCGACCTGGTTATCGGCGGCAGTCGGAAACAAAGTGTGATGCCCCCCTTGCTGAACTGAGGGTCGGCCGGGTTTGGCTAGCGGCGCCTTGAGGCACCGAGCGTGAAACAAACGCGCTTCGCCCGGGCGGGCGGGCGCGAAGCCGGGGTCGCCGGGTGTCACGACTTCCAGGACGCAGCCGTCAAGACCTTCAGCTTGCAGGGTTCCAAGCGCTTTTGCCATTGGCCAGAGCCGGTCCTCAATGAGGATCTCGTCGGCGGCGCGCAACGAGGCCGGCGTCGAGGCAAAAAACCACAACCGGAGCCGGTGGTGAGTTCGGCCGGTTTGGTTGCTGCCCAGTAGGTCGAGTTCCGGGTCGTAGAGAGGCACGAGATCAAGTTCGCGGCCGGCGACACGCAGTTTCAACTGTTGCGAGAGAGCCGGCGCCAACTTCCTCAGGTAGGATTCAGATTCCCGCCGCGTGATGCGCCCGTTGCCGTCGGCGTCCATCGCATGACGTTCCTGCGCCGACCATTCCTCGAAGAATGTTAGGTCCAAGGTAAGATCGATATAGCGTTCCCCCAAGGTTAAGCTGACGCGGTGCTGAACGTATGCCGCGAGCTGTTCATGCGCCGCCGAGTCGCACGGTCCGCCGATCATCAGGACCATGACTAGGAGCCACACCAGATGACCAACTCGCCACCGTCCACGCGCAGGTTGGACGTCGTCATTCACACGATGCTTTGGTTGCCGCTTTTTACTCCTTGCCGGTGGCCCCTGCAAGGATCAAAACGAGGCGTGTCAAAACGAGGCGGCGCCCTGGCGCTTGGACCGTTCCTAGGTGTACCTGCAGCGCTTGGCCACCTGTTTCCGGGACCATCGCGATCCCGATCTGATCGAGCATCCGCTTTTGCCGATGTTGCGGAGGGCCAGCCCTGGCAGTTGGGCGTGGGCGTGGGCGGCACGCCGCCCTGCCTGTTCCAATGGCTGACCAACGGAGTGGTCATGGACGGGGCCACCAACCAGTTCCTGACGAACAGGACCGCGCGGCTCGCTGACAGTGGCACCGTGTTCACAGTGGCGGTGACCAACCGCTTTGGCAGCGCTCTCAGCGGGCCTGCCACCTTGACCGTGACGCCCGACATGAATCCCCCGGTGGTGAATTCGGTTTCCTGTGCCACGACATTCGACCGCCTGTTCGTGCGGTTCTGCAAGCCGGTGACCGCCGGCAGCGCTCGAGGCGCGGCACGGCAGACGCGCTTCGGTCGACCGACCGGGCGTCCGGGGAGGTTAGGGTAGAGTCACCGCCCGGTAGAACCGCTTCACAGAGCCGCCGCCCGTCTCGTCGGTGAAAGTGGTCAAGCTCTGCTCCAACAAGACCGTCTTCAGCGGAGTCCAAACCGGTGAAGTTTCCAGCGCGTCCGTGGTCTCGAGGCGACAGCTTCGGCCCACCGCACCGGAAACGGTCAGCGTAACCTCGTTACTTATCGAAAGGCTGGTGATGGTCGCGGGCGGGGGCGGGATGACATCGGACTGAAGCACCAAGCCGCGCTCACCGACCACGAGGATGGTGCCGGCGCCAAAGGCGAGCGCGGCGAAAGGGTCCGTCGGGTTGTTGCGACTGGTCGCGCCGTTGAACCGGCGGACCCAATTCGTGCCGTCGGCCGAAGTGTACAACGCACCCACACTGTAGCCATTGTAGTTGGGAAGCTCGTAGAACTCCCCTTCGGCGACCAGTTGATTGTCCACGACGCGAACCCGCCTGAGCTCGTCCTGGCGATCCACCGCGCCGGTGGCATCGGAAGCCGGGGTGACCTGGATGGAGTGGCGCTCCCAGTTGAGACAGTTGCTCGAGGAATAAACGGCGCTCCCGCCTCCCCCAACGCCAAATACCGTGGCCACGTAACGGCTGTTCAGCCAGGCTACGCCATACACTCCCCCCGGCAGGTCGGTGGACTGCCACGTAACCCCGTCGCCGGAAACCGCGAGTCCAGAAGAAGGCCCCGTGTCGGTGTTGGCCAGGAACTTCCCTCCCGCGAAATGAGGATTGCCGCCGCGCGGACCGTTCTGAGCCTTGGTCCAACTCACTCCGTTCGTGGAATAGTAGCTGTACGGGAAGGTGCTGCTGTCGCCGTCCGCGACGAACGTGCCGTTGCCGAAAGCAACCATGGAGAAGCCCTCGTCGCCACCGACATCCCGGCGCGTCCACGAGGTGCCGTCCGCCGAGGTTACCACCAACCTTCCCAAGCTCGGAGCGCCACTGTTGCCGACGGCCAGCAGCATCCCATTGCCTTCGCAGATGCTGCGCAGGACACCTTGCTCGGCGCCGCTCCAGACGGTCTGCCAATCATGCCCGTCCGGTGAGGTCATGAGCGACGGGACGCCGCCCGATTGAGGTTGCGGTTGACCCACGGCGTAGAACGCGCCCTTGGCCCACACGACGTCGCTGAGATCATAGTAAGTCGCCGAAGTGCCGCGCTCCTGCCAAGTCGCGCCGTTCGTCGAGCTGAACAGCACGCCGTGGTAACCCACCGCCACACGGGTCCCACCTCCTGAAGTCGCCCCGGCCAGCATGTAGGGTGCCTGTATCGGCTGCTGCTCCCAGTCCAGTCCGTCGGCGGAGGTGAGCACCGTCCCGACTTCCTCCCCGACATAGTACTCGCCCCCCACGGCGGTGAATTGACCGTCGGCGAAGGTGACCTGCATCAGCATGTTCGTCGCCGGCGAGGGCACCGCGATCCAGTCCACGCCATTGGTCGAGTTGAAGATCGTGTTCCCCGGATCGCCGACGGCGACCCAGTGGCCATTCCCGTAGGCGATGCCGTACAGATCGCAACCGGTCCCGACCGACTTGACCTTCGCCCAGTTGATCCCGTCGGACGACCGATAAAGCCATCCCCACCAGCCCACCGCCATGAACCGGTCGGGACCCGCGAGGATCGCCGTCAGGCCCTCCGGTGAACCGAGAATGCTGGTATTCCAAGCGGACAGGGCCCACGTACGGCCATCATCCGAATAGCGGGGTCCATCGGGCGTTACGCCCACAAATCGGCCGTTCCGAAAAGCCACCCCATAGACCGACGAGAAACCGTTGGCCGGGGCGATACCTTGCTGCCAGGTTTCGCCATCGTCAGAATAAAAGAGAGTCCCATCCCCTCCGGCGACGAACCGACCGCCACCGTACGTAATGCTAAAGAGCGTCTTGAGGAACGGACTGACTGCCCACCCAGGCAGGGTGCCCCGCACCCAGTCGCTCCCGTTCGTGGAGGTGAAGACCGTTCCCACGTCGCCCACGGCGACAAACAAGCCGGTGCCATAGGTCACGGCTTGGAAGTTCTCACCGGTGGGGGTGGGGTTACGCCAGGTCCAGACGTCGAGGGGATCGGCGACGGACATCTGCAACTGAGCCAGCGTGGCCAGGAGCAGGACACTGGCAAGGCGGGCAGGAGTCGTCCATCGCCGGAGATTCTGCGCGGGGGCGGCCTGGGGGGGAACTGGCACTCGCATACTCATATAGCTTCGTTAGGAAATTGACCGTCATTTGGGCGCCGAACCGGCCATCCTCGGACCGATCCGCTCACAGAAACATTGTATCCCTGTCGCTGCGAGGTGGTCGCACAGCCGGATAGGACAATCCCGGCAAAAAGTGACGTGAGGATACCGATGCGCTGCATGGGGTGAGGGCTTTGATTATGCGACGAACGGTTCGTATATTGAACCTCTGGTCCACAGTCCGCGATGGCGGTCTGGGCGATTCCGTTTCATGGTCCCGGGTTGTTTTTTTTAACCGGTTCGATCAGGAACTCGGCCAACAAGCGGGATCGTATCATGGGCACCGGTGGTTACAAGGGCGAAAATGAGGGCATCACCGTTGTCCAAATACTCGATTCAGGGCGGGGCTTCCGTTCCATTCTCGTGTTGGATGCTCGGGGTGTCTCCGGTATGCAAGATTCTGGAACACGCGCTTGGCGATCACTTGTTTCATATAGTATTAACCTGCAAGCCCTAAACCGATGGGCAGATCTTCGCCAGGCTTGCTGGACCCTCGAAAGGCGGCGCGAGTGATGGAGGGAGACGTTCTCGGCCCACAGTCGGGTCCGTCGGCTAGCTCCGAGGTCCTTGTCACCCGACCTAGCTCGGAAACCACAAGCGTCGCTGAGAACGCTGGAACCGCTCCGCGGACGGATCGGTTCCAGCTTGTTCCACGCAAGGCCGGCAGAAGCTGGCTCGCCAAGTTGATACCTTAAGGACCAATTAGGCGGAAGAACTGGTTTCCGGGGACGACCGTGACGGTCGCGCTGCTTTGCCCTTCGGTGTTGGACACATCGGTCCACCCGCTCGTCACACTTCCTGATTCCTGCAGGCGAATCTTGGGGCCAGCCGTCCAGTTGAATGTCCTTTGCCCTGCGGCCACGGCTCCCATGGTCAATGCGCCGAGGTCGTTCACGTTGTTCGGGAAGAACAGCGGCACGTATTGGTGGTTGGTGTCAGTGAGCGTATAATAATGACTGCCGGTTTCCCAGATGCCACCATTTATCACGGCCTGGTATTGGATGGAAGCTCCGGGGGAGTTGGTAGTTGTCCAGGTGCCCGTGTAAAGAATCGGGCTGGCCGGACTGTTTGTTAATTGGAAGCCACCAAGCCAGGCCCCGCCGGAACTGGTGAGGAAGCTGCCGCGGACCTCGACAAAGTCTCCGTTGTCGGGATTAAACGTCCCGCGCGCTTCCATGACTCCCAAGTTGACCGAGAAAGTCAGATCCATCGGAATAGCCAGAACCGTGATGTTATTGAAGTAGACTGCGGGCAGATTGGTGGGCGTACTGGGCATGACAAAGGTGCGACCACCAGCGATGGTCTCCCAGATGCCGCCATTCATGACGTAGGAGAAGGCGACCGTGCTTCCAACCGGATTGGTCACATTAAAAGTTCCAGCCCAGAGGTTCGTGTCGGCAAGACTCCGGGTGAGGGGCGAGGCGGAGGTGCTCCAATTGTTGATCGCGTCGCCAGACACGACGACGGTCCCCGACGCTGGGTCGAACGCCCCCGAGGCTATTTGAACCGACATGTTCACCTGGAAAGTAATGGCAGCGACGTTAACCGCATTGTTGGTGACATTGTTGAAATACACTACCGGAAGGGTCAGGTCGCTGGTTGGGACCATGAATCCGCGATTACCCGTGCTGCCGTAGGAGCCCACATGCCCTTCCCACTGCACGCCGCCGCTCACCGTGTTCATGATGAACTTGTACTGCTCCGCGGAGCCCGGCGTGTCGGCCGACACATCAAAGGTGCCCGTCCATAGATTCGGGTCGGTTCCACTTTGCGTTAATGGGCTCGCGCTCGTACTCCAACTGTTGAAGCCGGCACCGACGGTGAGGGAATCGGTGGCCGGATCAAAGTGGCCCTGGGCCATCTGGACCGACATGTTCACTTGAAACGTGACGTTCGCTGCCGACGCTGACAGGAACACGTCCAGCAGAATTGTCGCGATGAGGTAACTGTTTATGGGTTTGTGTTTCATACTCTTTACGTTATGAATCAATCGTTTTCGGGATTTACCGCCCCAGAGCATTGTGCGTCTGCCAACTTTGAGGCGATGGGTCCTCGTTGCTTCGGGCCCTCAGTTCATGGGATCAGAATTTGGTTTGCACGGTGTTTAACGTCAAGACTACGCGGCGCTCGGCCGCTTTGCAACTAGCTGAACGGAGGGGGAACCGGTGACCGAGTTCGGAGGCGATGAGAGTAGCAGGTATTGTGCCATACCCTTCGGGTTCTGAAGGCCGCTCTGTCTCGGCGCCTGAACGCGGAACGAGGTCGCGGCTTTGCTGGCCAGCAGCGCTCGTGTAGCACTCTCCCGCATGAATCGGTGCAGCGCACTTGTTTTTGCCGCAGCTCTGCTGGGCACGCCGACGGGGCGCGGTGCCGAGGCCAACCTGGTTGTTAGCTGATGTCTGCGGGGTGGTGAGGTGATGGTGGCAGGGTGACGCGTGGAAGTGTCAATCGCGCCCAAGCGACAGGCGGCGACAAGAGGACCTTCCAAGCCTCCTTTGCCGGCGACGCCGTTCGGTACCTGCGGAGCGCCACCCAGGCGCAGGGCGCCGGCGGGCACAGCGAATGAAGACTGGACATACACCAGAAACCGCGCGAAACCTTCCTTGATGAAATCTCCAGCCCAGAACCATGGATTGCCTTATGACACGGGGTTGATCCCCGCGACCGCCACAGGCATCAAACCCACCCGATTCGCGCTCCTGGCGCTGACCCTGCTGGTCCTCGCTACCGATGCGCCGGCGGGGGAACCGGTTTATCCCCTCAAGGTGAGCGAGAATCACAGGTATTTTACTGATCAGAAAGGCGACCCGGTCTTCTGGCTGGGCACGACGCAATGGCAGCTTTTCCGCGAGTACACGCTGGAAGAAGCCCGGACGATCATTGAGAAGACCAAAGGCCATGGATTTGCCTTCGCGCAGGTCATGCTCTTGGGCGTGGGCGACGGGACCAAACCGAACGTCGATGGCCAAAAGCCCTGGATCAGCCCCGATCCCCTGACCCCCAACGAGGATTACTTCAAACACGTCGATGCCGTGGTTCAAATCGCCCGAGAGAACAACCTGGTCATTTCGATGACGATCTTCCACCAGCGCTGGCGCAACCTCATCACCCGCGAAAAGGCGCGGGCGTGGGCGAAGTGGATCGCGCACCGTTACAACGATGTCCCCACCATCGTTTGGTCCATGACCCCCGAAGCCAAACCGGAGTTTGCGCCGGTGGTTCGGGAATTGGCGGCGGGCCTGCGTGAGGGAGACGGCGGCCGTCATCTCGTGACCTTCAAGCCCGATCCGGCGCCGCATCCGCCCGGCTTTCTTCACGATGAACCCTGGCTGGATTTCAGCGTGATGCAAACCTGGAAATGGGTCGAGCGCATTGTTCCGATGGTGACGGAGGAGTACAGCCTCAAGCCGGTGAAGCCGGTCGTGATGGGGGAAGGCGCTTACGAACACGGGTCGGAATACGGGTTTGAGGTCACCCCGCTGTGGATTCGCCGCCAGGCCTACTACTCGTACCTGGCCGGCGCCCACCACGCTTACGGACACAACGACAGTTGGCGCATGTTGCCCACCTGGAAGCAGGCGCTGGACGCGCCCGGCGCCACCCAACTGGGCATCCTGAAAAAGGTCTTCCTGGATCGAAAGGAGTGGTGGTATCTGGTTCCGGACCAAACCGTGTTCGCCAGCGGCGGCAACACCAACGGACAAGTCCTGAACCTGGCCGCCCGCCACCAAGACGGTCGTTGGATCATGGCGTATCTGGGTGGCAAGGCTTCGTTCTCGATTCACATGAACAAACTCACGGCTGGCAGCGCGATAAAAGCCCGCTGGATTGATCCAAGAACCGGTGAACCGAAGGCGATTGGCAGCTTCTCGAACTTGGGAGTGCAATCATTTTCGACTCCCGATGATTGGGAAGACGCGCTTTTGGTCCTGGAACCGTAAAGCCGATCACCCCGGGCAACCAATACCTACCCTACGGACAAGGCCAGATCCCGTCTCGAGGAGATCACAACAAGCCCGCAGCCATACACGGTGACTCAAGGAGGCACGATGGATGTCTGCGGGGTGGTGAGGTGATAGTGGCGGGGTGACACGTGAGGAGGTTGATGGTGCGATCCCATGAGTGGGAACAGCGCAGACGGCCGCCTGTAATTGGCCCGGCCGGTCGTGGCGAGGGCTTCAAGCGGCAACCTGATCCCACGTTGACCTCTTGGCGTGGAAACGC
>Ga0116124_1001638_pt1 | contig 15654 bp, 26 predicted proteins | sample June2015DPH_13_1_2_FD_89728 | JGI IMG/M metagenome (GOLD analysis project Ga0116124, IMG submission 89728) | Peatland microbial communities from SPRUCE experiment site at the Marcell Experimental Forest, Minnesota, USA - June2015DPH_13_150 | ecosystem: Environmental > Terrestrial > Soil >... | reverse complement strand
TTTTCGTATGCATCCAAATAATATGTCCACCAATCTTTTTTATATAGTAAATCATCTTCACATAAGAATCCAAACTCATTATTCTGATCTAAGATTAACTTAATTCCTAGATTCTTTATTTTAGAATATCCTCTATTTTCACCTTGTTTATATACAACGATCTTATCATTATGCAATGAATATATAAAATCTAAATGGTCATATGTACTCGATCCATCGTCACATATAAAAATATAACCATCATATCCAGATTCTATAAGAGAACATATACTTGTCTGAAATATAGTAAGTCTTAATGGGTTAACATATGGAGGAAAAAATGTTGATATTGCAAGTGAGTGGTTTATCATTTGATTGCAATGAAAGAAAAAACTCCTGGAGTATCGTAAATAGAAAACAAATTCAAATGAAGAAATGTGTTGTATCCAAACAGACAGAACAACATTTTCCATTGATCTTTGTCTTTACAATTTATATGTGTCGGATCGTTTTTAGAAATATCTAAATAGAAATCCTTCTGGTTATAATCTGCACAGGGAATTCTGGCTATAATTATCTTGGTATCTATTTTAGAAAACAAACTAACTAATTCTTTGTCGGTCATATGTTCAAATACATCTAATGCAAATGTAATATCGAACTTGCCGTTTATATCTACAAGATATGTATTGCCTCTTTGTATTCCAATATCTCTAGCATAGTCTGAAATTTCATATCCATAAACCTTTTCATATCCTAGTTGACTGAATCCTTCCATCAAAAATCCAAAGGCACATCCAAAGTCTAAGATGTCATGATCTTTCTTTATCAGAGATAATGAATATAACAATCCTTCAAGCTCTCTTGCTAATATTTTATATCGATCAGCACGTTCCAAGTAGTTGTGATAATTTACAGTGTTGTAATATGATTCTGTATAGTCATTCATTATGCAAAATTCCTGTCTGGAAGCTCAGTAGCAACCGTGTGAAGTAACTTGTTGTTGTTATAATAGTAACAGTGATAACAGTTTGAAAGCTCTATGTCATATGGCTTTTGTCCTGCTTTAAACTTTTCGTTTGCTTCTTTATAAAAGCGTTTAATGTTTTCTATATCACATAGTTTCCAAGCAGTCTCATAATTTTTTGTTTCTAGAACATGAGAAGAACACATATAAACTCCAGAACTATTCCAGTACGGTCTGACCATTCCAACATAACAACCATCTGAATATGGATAGAAGTTATCATTGATTTCTTTGATAAACAGTTTACCTTCTCTATTATATTTATCTATAGTTGTGTTCCATTTTTCGTTGATAGTAAGAGAATCATCGTTAAGACAATCAGGAGCAAGTCTTACAAATTTGACATCGAATTTAGAAGCTATATGTGCAATTCGTTGAATAATATTTTCTGTAGTTTTCTTATTGATAATATAGGAAAGTCCTAATTTTTCTTTTGGGATGGTCCCTAATTTAAAAAAGGTATCAATATCAAAATCAAGAGCAGACATTGATATTCTAATCCAGGTAATCTTCTGTATAGATGATAATAACAAATGATTTAAAGGCACATAAGCATTTGTTATAATTCCAATATCATATCCAAGCTTATATGCAAAATCGATTACTTCGTTGATCTGGTAATATAGTAATGGATTTCCACCACCTGTAATCTCTAATGCTTTAGCTCCTAATTGTCTGAAGTCTTTCAGTCCTTTTTTGATTATAGGTAACGGAATAGTTTTACTTTTATCTCTATTGCCTACTGAGCAGTAATGACAATTCAAATCACATCTTTCTGTAGGACATAGTTGAACAGTAATCGGTTTAAATTTCTTTTTGTTCTGGATCGAGTTAAGTACATCGGTATGCTGAAGTAACTTGTCTCCGAACGTAGAATACATCTGTGTCATTTTTTCGTGAGCTTTTTCCAACATTTTAACACATCCTTGATAATTGAGTATAGGTATTTATAAGTTCTAGTTCAGCAGTTTCATAATAAAAGTTTTGTCTGACAAAGTTATAAGCATTCTTCGATAAACGCTTTCTCTCTGCTTTGTTTTCTATAAGGTGATCAATATATACTTCCCAATTCATTTCGTCATTCACAAGCAATCCTGTTTCGTTGTGGACTATAGAATTGGCATATGGATAGACAGCATTTACAACAGTTGGAATAGAAAGCATACTATATTCTATATATTTCAGATTGGATTTGCCCCTATTGAATTCATTGTCTTTAGTTATAATCAAACCTATATCAAAATGAAGATTGTTTAGTACAGGATAGTATTGATCTAATTTACAATAAGGAACCATAGTAGAAATTTCTTTTAACTGTTTCGGACAACTACCAAAGCAAACAAATTCTATTTTCTTTTGATTGATTTTCTTAGTCAAATAGTTTACAAGTTCGTCCGAGAAATCTCCAATGTGAGTATCCGATCCTGAATATCCTACCTTTACTATTTTGTTTTCCTGGTGCTCGGTTTCTTTGTATGGAAAGAAATGAAACAATCGATTAGGAATTACTAGTACATTACGATTAAAATTCTGAGCAATATAGTTAGCCAATGGAACGGTTGAGCAAGTAACAAGATTTGCTTTTGCTAAATTCATACCATGATCATATAAACATCCATTAGCTTCATACACAGCTTTAGCATTATTATAATCAGGAAGGACAAACAGATTATCATCAACATCACATATAACTTTCTTATTTTTTGATTTGCAATATGGGACAAATTCTTTATGCAAGAAAGCTGAAAGTGGTCTTTGAAACATAAAGATATCATAATACATGGTATCTAAAGTTACTTCTTTAGGAATTTTTTCTGAAAGAGTTACATATTTAGTATAGTGCTTTAGAAAATTATATGGAAGAACTGATCTATAATAACTACATGCACCGTCATCATTCGAATATACCATTATCTTTCTATCACCAAACATTCGTTAGCCCTCACTTTATATGTATTTATATCCTATTATAATATGGTTTTTTAGAAAAGTCTATTTTTTTCTCTTGACTTTTAAATTGAAATAGCGTATAGTATTTCTAAGGAGAAAGAAATGAGAAACCTCATCAACAACTTACTTGGACTTGCTGGACTTGTTTATATCATATATTTCTTTTGTCATGCTGCTCCTCAACCTCAGTATAAAGCTGTAAATAAAGTTCTTGTAGAAGATGAGAACGGAAGCATCAGTGTTACTTACTACGAGCCGATAGACAAAAACTAAATCCAAAGAAGAGTAAATGAAAATCAAAAAGGCAAAGTATTTCTACGTGTACGATCACATTGCTGGTGGGAATGGTTCAAAGTACAGTCATCCGACCATTCGAGTTTTCAAGATCGATTCCCAATGTCCTACATGGGTCATTAATCTCTTCACACTTCAAGGGCAATGTCATACTCCTGAACGCAAAACAGTGAGACAGTCTTATGCTCTTGATCTGAACATGAATGTTGATACTTCTACAAGTGAAGCTTTCAAAGTAATGAAAACTTTAGGCATTGGAACCGAAGATCATCCACGGAATATTATGGAAGTAATCGAAAAGCTCCATAAAAGAAAGATTCCCCGTTATGTCCAGGCAGTTGTATCAGTAAGTGATAGTGGATGGAACAGAACCGAATTCGTTCCCCGTAAATACAAAGCACAAGCTGCTGAATACTGGCAAGCTCTGAAAGATTCGGTGAAATCATGAACTGGTTTTATAATGTAATGCATGGAAAACTTGGTGATCAACAACTAGGTGATGTAATCATATGCGTTTTAGTTGTTATGATTCTGTTCTTGACTATTGAGTTTCTGCTCAAACGTTTTCTTTTTAAGAATAATCCTTGACATTCAAATTGAAATAGAGTATAGTATTTCCAAGGAGAAACAATGGCAAACGAAAAATTCAGAAAGGTTTTGGAGCAGATCAATAAACTCTTAGCTCTTGCTGCCAACAAAGGAGCATACGAGAACGAAGCAGCTAATGCATTGGAAGCTGCAAGAAAGCTGATGCTCAAGTATGACATTGATGATTTTCAACTCTCTGAAGCTGCTGCTGAAATTGTTGAAGTAGATTTTGTAATGTCACATTCTTCTGAACAATATATACTTCGTCTTGCATATTGGTTATGTAAAGCTTTTCGAGTTACATCAATTGTAGTAAAAACCAACACTGGAATAGATAACATTAAGTTTGAATCGTCTATTAGATTCATTGGAAGGAAACCAGATATTGCTGTTTCATCTTTTGTATTTTGTTATATGGAAGCAATTATTAACAATAAAGCTGATGAATATTATGACATGGTAAAGAAGAAAACTCGCAAAACTATTTCTGAATATTCGCTCGGTTTTGTTACTGCTGTCTGTGAGAAATTGAAACAGATGGAGGTTGATCATTTTGTTAGTATTACTCCCGAAGAAACCAATTCAACTCATGCTCTTGTACTTTGTACTGGTGCTCTGGTTGCTAATTACATGAAAGAAAAGTATCCTAATACGTTTGATGGTAAAGAAAGCACTGTCAAATTTAACCCTGACAATTTCCAGGCCGGATATAAAGAAGGGGAGAAGTACGGAATCTTCCGTGGAGTAGAAGGAAACAATAAACTAAAGGAGATTACACATTCAACGAGTATGTAAACTGCGTTGCTATGGCAAATCTGATATAGAATGGGAGTGTGATCTTTGGAGCATATACTTTTCTCTTGCCGAGAAACTTTTGACTACCAGAGACTTACTTCGGAGTTTTGAATTTTGCATTCCAGGATATCATATCTGGACCTTTACACCAATACAAGCAATATTATCTGCTCTATCGTTAGTTCAAGTTGGATATCATGATGAACATCATAACTTTATCGAGACTATCCATCTTAACAAGTCTTTGATAGATATGCGGCAGAATACTGAATACTACAGATACAGAACAACGGAGCTATAACATGTTCGATTTAGATGCAGCATTTAAGAAAAGATGGGATGATGTTGAAAAATGTGTTAAGGTTATTAACTCATGTGTAACAACTCAACAACTGTTCGTTGCTCATAACATGATTTCTAATTTTGGCAAGAAGTATAATTATGATTCTGTATATCGTGCATTGATGAAAAAAGTCCAGCAAGCAGAATTTAAAAGGATGCATGAAGACGTTAAAGATACTTTGACCGAATGGGTAAAAGGATACTAGATGTTGATCATATCAGACTTCAGAGATTACTATGATGCAGTTCTTAAACAAGGTATAGATAAAACCATTATCTATTATCGAGATACCAAAGAACTTGCTAAGAAACAAACTCCCGAATCGGTAAAGTTGTTTGATCAAATTCCAGGCAGAGACTTGCGGGGCATTGAAGTTAAACCGTTCCTGATTGGATATGCTGGCAAGGTTAGATTAGTATATGATCTATCAGTAAGAGAGTTTTCTGCTAAACAAACCTTTGCATTTGACAACGCAGATATTCAACACTTTCTGATTGAACATAAATGTAATAAAGCTTTAGATGAGTTTAATGATAATAGCAAAAGAAGAATATACAGATATGGTTCAAGATGTTATAATAACAGTTTCAATTTCGAAACTCTGGACAAAGCATTCAATCTTGATTATACAACATTTTCTAATATCTTTATAGAGAACAAAGTTCCTCTGTTTAAAATAAAAATTCCTAATACTTATAACTGGAAAGAAAAAAATTATGATATCGAATTGAATCCTTGTCTGAAAGAAGTTCAGTTTTATAAAGCAGTTGATCCTTTCACAATGTTTCAAGAGATTCAAATGTATATATCAGGAGTGATCGGAGTTGAAAGAATGATGCCTGTAACTATCTCTGATGTTAGTATGAGAGATAAAAAAGGATTTGACAACTTGAGTTTCAAAACACTATCACCAGGAAAAAAATATAACAGGAGAAATCGTTAAATATTATATTTACAATTTTCAAAATGCCATCTATACATAGCATTACCTTTTCCAGTTTGTTTACAATATGGACATTCCTGTATTGGTTGGTTTAATTGAGATATACTCATTTTCAATTTAGATTCTTTTGAAAAAGTTTTACCTGTCATACCTTTATGATTTTCTTTTAATTTTTGTTTATGTTCTATAGTGAACGATTTACCTTTTTGCCATATACTCATTTTTTCTTTTGTTTCAGTTGTTCTTGTTTTGCCAGTATTTGCTTGCGCTGTTTTTAGTATGTGTTCTGGAAGACGAGATTTACCTTTTTTAGCATTACTCATTTTCTTTTTAGTTTCTTCTGAATGTTTTCTACCAATGGTTGATAATGATATTTTCTTTTTATGTGCTTCAGACATTGTTAAATTATTTCTAATCCACGAATATTGTTTACTATTATATTTTTTAAAGTTTGACATCATAAACGCAGCATAGTATAACTTACCGCCATATATTTTAGCTAATAGTAAATGTGCTATAAAATGTTCTTTCAAAGTTAATTGTACCAAATTAGATGAATCATCAATACCTCCTATACTTCTAGGTATTATATGATGTGATTCATATTTTTTATTGACATTGTTTCTAGATTGTGCTTTAATAATGATGTTGTTATAAGTTTTAATGTAATTCAAATTTATCTCCTTTTACTGAATGTGTATAATCTTATTTATAAGAAAGGAAAAATATGTTTCGTTTATATTCGTTTTGCAATATGTATCTTTCGTCCATTCAGCAAGGAATTCAAACTGCTCACTTGGTAAGTAATATGTTTGCTAAGTATAAAAATATGAGAGGTAAGCCTGAACATGATATGTTATTCAAATGGGCAAACGATCATAAAACAATCATAGTTCTTAACGGAGGAACTAAAGAAAACATTCAAAATATATTCAATGAGTTATGGCTAAACGCAGACTTAAATCTTCCATATGATAAGTTCCACGAAGATGAAGATTCTCTTGGAGGAATCGTAACTTGCTGTGGTATCATTGTTCCCGAAGAAATGTATGAAACAAAACTTTGTGAATGTTCTTGTGGTTCATATATATCATCAGATGAATTTCATTGTTTTAGAAAAAATACTTCTGAATGGAACATTATAGACTTTATCAAATCACATCACTTGGCACGATAATGACAGTTAAAAAATGTAGTAAGTGCAAACAAGTAAAATCTATTGACGAATTTCATAAAGATAAACAAAAAAAGACAGGATTAGCTTCATGTTGTATATTATGTCGAAAAGGTTATGCAAAAGAAAATAGAGAAAGAATTACCCAATACAAAAGAGACTTAAAAAAAATAAATCCTACGAGTAGTTTATTTTATCAAGCAAAGCATAGAGCAATAAAGAAAAATCTATCATTTGATCTAACTATAGAATGGTTACAAGAAAGATATACTGGATATTGTGAATTGACGGGAATAAAATTTCAACAAGCAACAAAAGGTAAAAGTCCTATAAGTCCTTCTATAGATCGTATTGATAGTTCAAAAGGATACACTAAAGACAATATAAGGATTATTATATGGGCATTGAATGCATCATTGGGCAATTGGGGTATAGAAGCATACGAACGTATATCAAAAGCTTATTGGAATAACAAAGGCTATAAAATTATTCAACCAGAATAATTCAACTATTAAAGGAGACTAATATCAAAACATTCTACAACAAGATCACTTTATCAGATAGTAAAAGTATATCTCCATACGGAAACTTCATAGAGTATGTGGACCTGGAAGGTACTACAATTCAAATGCCTGTGACTCTGTTGATTCATTTGTACGAAGTAATGAAATTTGATATCGGCAAACACCAAGACTTTACAGCTTGGTATAATAAAAAGATAGAGGAGATAAACAATCATGGATAAGATTTTATATTTTATAACACTGGCAGCATGGATAGGATCGATTTTTTGTAGTGTAAAAACTATTGCTCTTACCATATGGGATCATCAATACAACCAAACCAATAGAGGTAAACTGGAAAGACTCATGGACGAAATGAAAGGATACCACAAGATTTTTAAATTGAAATACAATCCTGCTGTTGCTGTTATCAGCATTATATGGTTGGTTGTTTATTACTTCGGATAAAAATAAAGCTTGCATTTTTTAAAATGCCATCTATACATAGCACCACCTTTACCAGTTTTATTACAATAAGAACATGTTATAATTGGTAGATTTAAATGAGCTATAGACATTTGGATTTTGGTTTCACCAGAATGTAAACTATCTTTATGGTTTGATGATTTTCCGATTTTGACATTGGACATTTGGGTTTTGGTTTTATTAGTATGAAAATGATTTTTAAAATTAGAAGGTTTCCCTTTTGAAGCTTCGGACATTTTTATCTTAGTTTCTCTAGAAGCAATTGAATTTTTTCTAGAAGGAGGTTTATATCCACCTACACAGAGATTATATGTATTGTCGTGCATAATAAAATTTTTATCAACAATCTGTTTTTCCCATTCATACATTTGTATTTCATCATAACAATAATGAAGTATGGTTCGTTCGAAGTTTTCTTTACCATATTTCTTAATAGCTCTTTTGATATTTTGTCCAGAACCTAAATATCCATCATCAAGATTCCAGGCAGAATGAACACCGACATATATTTTGTTATTGACTAAATTACGAATAAGATAAACGAGATAATACATGATATTCCCCTTTGATAAATAAGATAGACAAGGACAGCAGGGAATTCCCCTTCCTGTTTCTGGTATGCTGATAACATCCAGATTACTTGTTCATTTCTATTTATACTTTTTTGTTGACAATCATTTTAAATTGTGCTATAGTGTTTGTACAAAGCAACTAAATCTAAGATAAAAAAGGGAGAACATCATGGCATTTGTACAGAAACTTTGGGGCGCAGAGTGTTTCGGAATTGATGATCCGTTTCTTTCCGTAGACAAGGTAATGGAACAGTCAGGACTTAATTTCGAAGTCCGAGCACAGGATGTTTTTCTTGCCAATGGAACGAAGGTTCCGAAGTGCAAAGCTACTGTTCGTATGGATACCGAAACCGTTCTCGGTACTGTCGGGGATCGTTACACCGTCCTCCAGAACCACGAAGCGTTTTCATGGTTCCAGGATTTTGTTGACCAGAAGGTTGCCTATATCGACAACGTAGGTGTGCTTCGTAGTGGAGCAATCACTTTCATTCAGGCAAAGGTCTGTGTCGATCCTATCGAGATTACCAAAGGGGATGCAGTCGAATCCTACATCACCCTACTCAATTCTCATACTGGTGTTACCAGTGTTCTCGGTGGTTACTTCCCCCGCAGAATCTTCTGCAATAACCAGCTTCCGGCACTGAGAGCTTCCAAGATGCTCAAGTTCAAGCACACCAAGAATGTTCAGATCAGCATGGAGAAAGTGCTGGAAATCATGAACGTGTCCACCCAGGAATTCATCGCTACCACAGAGCAGTACAAGTTCCTGGCATCCAAGTCTGTTGATCGGAAGTCTCTTGATAAGTTCGTCAAGATCGTTTTCCAGAAGGACGAGACGAATGAAGACGAAGAGATGAACGAAACCAAGCTGGAGAAGATTCAGTATCTCTTCGAGAATGGTCGTGGTGCTGATAGGACTCCGAATACCATGTTCAAAGCATTCAATGCCGTGAACGAATACCTGAACTACGAAGCTGGCAGAAGTGCAGACACACGGCTTTATTCTCTCTGGAATGGTGCAAATGCTGATCTGAATCAGAGAGCACTTGAAGTCGCAACCCAAATGACCAGAGGTACAATCTAACACTTTTAGGTAAGAAAAGCAAACGGAGAATGGGAATCGCCCAAAGGTTGTATACAACCTATGCAGAACTAGACGAGAAAACCTCACCGAGCCTAATTGAACTAAACAGGAGATTACATGTTTACTACAAATCCAGATAACAAATGTAAATTTATAATCCTTCAAGGAATAGAAGCAGGAAATTCATTTTTCACAATGAACACTCCTACAGAAACTGAACTCGAAAAATGTACTGTTCATGATGGAACTATTGCTTATCGAGTATTAGGATATGCTGATACAGTATATGATGCTCAAATGTTCCTGTATGGCAATTCTGAATATACTAAGGACAACGAAAAGAAATGTCACTTTCCAAAACTCGGAGACAAACTTTATAGTGAGGAAACTGGAGAAGTTTTGATAGCAACTGAATGTACATTAGGAGTTGTTATTGAAGGAATGAACAGAGGAGTAACATTTGTATATCGTAACCGGGAGGACACATTATGAAAAAAATAGCTTTGTTGGTTTCTATGTTATTGTTAGCAGCATCGTCAGCATTAGCCATAGACGGTTCTGTTTCGATTGAAGGTGATGTTAGTCGTACTCATGTTGCACCTGACATTAATATCGATGTAGGTCAGGTGTTCCTCAAGGATTTCAGAGTACATAGTACTTCTGAATTCGGCAAGCAGTATGATGAATTTACTGGAAGTCCGAACAATTACAGGGTAGGACTCCAATACAACGGAGTTTCATCAACACAGTTTGAAATGGGTACTGGATATTACAATCGTGCTCCTTATGGATATGGTAAGATAACATATACATTTGATACTGCGAATCATTAAACCGGAGATAAAATGAATTCATACGAACTATATGATGCAGCAGAAGACCTTATGAAGAAGTGGCATAAGCGATGGAACTTCTGTCTTAAGATAGGCTTAGTCATGATTCTATCAGGGATTGTACTAGGTTTATTTTTGAACAGACCTAGCGGAATTTTGGTGTTCTTTGCGTTTCTGTGGTGTGGAATTTCAGCATGTTTCTTTGTAAGTCCGAAGAACAAAGAACATGAATTGCGTAGACAAGCAATAGCTTAATGGGGAAAGAATGAGGAGGAATACTGGTGATAGAATATGAAGCAGTCATAGAATATGAATCCTTTATCGGTCATGCTGTTAAAAAAGCTAAAGGCAAATCAGCTAACATCAAACCATTCAAGTCAGGACTGATGATTAACACCGTGAAAGGAATTATAAACCATCCTCAACTTAATATTCCGGCATTTACTTTTGTTGAAGATGATTCATATGTAGAATGCAGACGATGCATTTGTATATCATTCAATAAGATACCGGAGAAACATGTTTGATCTGACTGTACCATATCTAGATTTTATTAAGTTCGAGAAGGAATACTTTGCTAATCCTGAAGGACAAAGATTCGGTCAGAAGTTTATAAACAACTTTTTGCCAGCTACTTTATCTGACCCTGAAGTGTTTTATGAAGGAAGTCATATCAAAGCAAAGAACTTAATCCTAGCTAAATATGTTTTCAATACAAAAAGATTTGACATTCAAATTTAAACATGGTATCGTAAACATAATGATGAATTTTTGGATAACAACTATTAAAGTAAATTATTCAGCATTAGCAATCATATTTCTAATATGTATTGTAATTTCAAAACACAACGAAAGGAAAAAAAATGAGAGAAAACGAAATCCGACAAAAGATTAAGAATGCAAAAGGTGACACTGTAGGTTATATGCTGGCATATACCGAAAACGAAAAGGTTCATATCGGACTTGCAAAGTATTATCCGTTCGATGAACATCCTTACAACAAGGAAAGAGGTCTGGAGATTGCTTATGGCAGAGCAGAGCAATGTTTCAAAAAGCCTTTGTACATTCCAAAAAGCGTTGAGCATCAGTTCGTAAGATTTCTGACACGTTGCATGAACAGACTTTCGTTCCAGGGAAAGCAAATGATATCTAATATCTATCTGTACAACCATGAAAACTTGACCTATGATCTTATGGATATCACAGAAGATAATGTTTTAGACATAGACGAAAACTAAACACAAAAGGGAGAACAAAACGTATGGCGTATACTCATGACGAATTGGTAGCACTGGCAACTAACATCAGATCACTGAAAAGTCAGGTAAAAGAAATCAACAAGGAAATCAAAGAAGCAAAGGAATTGTTTTGTGAAGAGCATGAGGTAAAGAAGAAACCTCTCAATGGTGCTCTGAAACAGTATGATGAATTCCTTAAGAATCAACCGGAGTGGCTGGAGACGGTCAATGAGCAGGACCAGCTTATCGATGTACTAACCGGACTGAAAGCAGAATAAAAAAGATGGGGAGCAGAAATGCTTCCCATTTTTTTCTTGACAAACTATAAAATATATGCTACGGTATTTTAAAAACTTGGAGAGGTAAATGAAAAAACTACAAGCTTCTTATCATATGCTTTTGACTATGCTTCTAGAGATATCATAATCAAAACCATACTTGAAACGTTAATTCCTAAACTAAAAGAATTCGATTCTATTGTTGTGAGTGGATATAGCATGGCATTGATCGGATCAATTGTAGCACATGAACTGAAAAAGAATATAGTATTAGTTCGTAAAGATGGAGATAATGCTCATAGTGATTATGTTACAGAAGGACTTTTAAAACAACGATGCGTATTCATCGATGATCTTGTTGCAACAGCAGCAACATTCCAGCATGTAATTCATCAGTTAAAAAAAGTAAAAGGAAGTATAGTTGGTGTTGTTTTGTATTATGATTATGATGAATGTTACATGGGCGAAACTCATATAGATCAATGGGATAACCAAGCTTTAAAAAATATTAGTTATCCTTTATGGAAAAGCTTTAACATAGGAGCAATGGTATGATTGATCTTGATCTTACAACAAAGAAGGGTTGGTATGATATCAAATTTTTTGATCCTATCCCCTTTCCTACTGTAGGATTTTCAAAAGAATATTTTAATGTTGATTTATCAGAAACAGTAGCTAAGTATATACAACCTGCTCCTGCAATCAAAGACACTCTAATAAAGAAGATTCCAGCACCAGCAAAAATTACTGTATGTTCTCATGAAGCAGAATTGTTTACTGCAAAAACCAGAACAGAAATTGTAAAGACATTGATTAAAATTCTGAAACCTAGAAAGAAAGAGTTTGATGCTATAGCTATAAGTGGTTATAGTATGGCAATGATTAGTCCAATTGTTGCTGATAAACTGAAAAAGAATATAGTATTAGTTCGTAAACCATCTGAATTAAGAATATCAGGATACGAAGCAGAAGGACTTCACAATCAACGATGTATTATCATTGACGATTTAATCTGCACTGGCAGAACCTTTCGCAGAGTATTGGATGGATTGGAAAAAATAGATTGCACTCCAGTAGGATTTGTAGTATACAATACTAGTTCAAGTAATGACCAAGAATCAGGCGTTCCCTGTTGGGGAATTGTCAAAACATATAACGGAGAAAGATAATGAACCCATTTTGGATTTTAGTAAAAGTTGAACGACAAGTAAATGGAGAAGTCGCAACAATAGAAACACTTGAAAATGTATTTTATAAATCATGTTCTGATGCAGAAGAAATAGGAGAAAAAATAGCAGCAAGAGAAGGTTGTGAAATAGTTGTCATGAAATCATTTTCTATATGTAGATATAGATTTGAAAATATACTAGAATAGGAGGAAAGAAATGGAAATTACAATTACAGGCGATCCAGAAATGATAGATTAAAAGAAGGTGTCAAATGAAATTTTATACAAATATTTATCAATATAATCGTAATGTCATAAAACATATGTATATTGAAGATGGTAAACGATATGAAGAATTGGTCGAGTATCAACCAATCAGAGGTTGGAGAACCGATCAACAAACCAAATGGAAAGATATCTATGGACATTATCTTTCTGTTAAACGATTTGAATCTGTTGATGAATGCAATACATGGGAAAAAGAAAACAAGTATCTTGAAATATATGGAGATATAAGTAACACTCTCGCCTATCTTTCTGAACAATATCATGGTGATATTGTCTATGATAAATCTAAATTGAACATATATTCTATAGATATAGAAGCTAATGGCGAACAAGGATTTCCGGTTGCCACACATCCAAATGATTTTGTAAGTGCTGTTACATTTCATAACCTGAACAAAGATATCTATTATACCTTCGGATTGAAACCATATACTCCAGAAGCAAAGAATATTCATTACCTGGAATGCAAAGATGAAAAGAAACTTCTCTGTGCTGTAATGGATTTCTTTACCAGACAGAACATAGATATCTTGACAGGATGGTATCTTCCTTTCGATATTCCATATCTTATTGATCGTGTTGAATATCTGTGGGGATTGAGAAATTTTGAGTTGAACGAAGCATATAAAGATTTGCCTCTCGATAAACTTGAAACAATGAAAACAAAACATCTTAAGTATGGAGAGAACAAAGCAAAAGAATTCTCTCCAGACAAGAAGATATTTAAAGGAACCAGAACAGTCAACAAAAGAAAGGTAGAAGTATATCGCATCCAAGGTATTGTTCAATGGGATTATCTTGATCTGTATCAGAAATTTACTGCTGATCAAAAAGAAAACTATACTCTAGACTTCACTGCTTACAATGAACTAGGAGAAGAGAAACTAGAATACAAAGAAGAGTATGGCGATCTGCCAACTTTGTATAAGCAGAACCATCAAATGTATATCTCTTATAACATAAAAGATACTACACTTATTAAACTCCTGGATGATAAACTAAAGTTCATTGACATAGCTCTCGGCTATTGTTATATGATGAAGTGTGGTCATGAAGATATCTTTGGAACAGTTCGCCCGTGGGATGCTTTGTTATACAATACTCACTATCACAATAACATTCTTTGTTCTCCTCTAATAGCAAAAGATGCTGTCGAATATCTTGGAGGTTATGTCAAAGAACCAGATAGAGGTAGAAACTTTTGGCTTACAGTATTCGATGTTGTGTCTTCATATCCAGAGCAAATGATTCAAAACAATCTTAGTCCTGAAACAATTATTTCTGAAGCAGAAATCTATGCGTCTCCAGAATTGGTAGCAATCAGAAACAAATATACTGGAATAGAAAAGTGTTTAGATATAGAAGCACTTTCAGATATGGCTACTGTTTTAGCAGAACATAACTTAGCCTTTACTTGCAATGGAGAGTTTTTCAGAAGAGATAAACAAGGATTCATTCCTGAACTTGTTGAACATATCTTCAATGAACGTATGGCAATAAAAGGTTTGATTAAGAATGCTAAAACAAAAGCTGAAAAGGAACAGCTAGAAGCTAGATCATATGTATTGAAAATCTGTATTAACTCTGTGTATGGTTGTATGGGATCGGCTTACTTTAGATATTATGATCCACGAATAGCTGCTGCTGTTACATGGCAAGGACAACTTTGTGCTAGAGGAGTTGCACAATATCTCGCTACCAAAGTTGATAACATTGATTGGAAATATTCAGATACAGATTCTATTTTCTTTTCTTTAGAAAAAATAGTGAAGTTGAGATTCGGAGACAATCCACCAGACAACGAGACTGTTGCTAAGTTTCTTTTGATGTATCAAGATAAGATGATTCAACCAAAGATAGATGAATTTTTTATCATAATGGGAAAGAATTTCAACAACATCAAAACCTGTATCAAAATGGAACATGAATGTCTTGCTCCTGTTTCGATCCTGGTAGAGAAAAAGAAATATGTCATGGCTCAAATTTACAAAGAAGGAAGTTGGTTTATTGATAAACCAAAGTATAAGATCAAAGGAATAGAAGTTGTACGTAGCTCTACTCCAAAAGTAGCCAGAGATAAGCTCAAGAAAGCCCTAGAACTGATCTTTGAG
>Ga0116124_1001612_pt1 | contig 15810 bp, 14 predicted proteins | sample June2015DPH_13_1_2_FD_89728 | JGI IMG/M metagenome (GOLD analysis project Ga0116124, IMG submission 89728) | Peatland microbial communities from SPRUCE experiment site at the Marcell Experimental Forest, Minnesota, USA - June2015DPH_13_150 | ecosystem: Environmental > Terrestrial > Soil >... | reverse complement strand
GTTTCATGCCCACCAGCGTAAAAGAGTGCGCCGCGGGTGTCCAGCTCTTTCGCCAATCCACCTCCCCCTCCGTCACTTAGCTCCATCGGAAATCCGCCCTGAACTTTCACAAAACCGGAATTATGGGTTCCGTTACAAGGAAACAGCGGTTTCTGACGACCGGGCAGTGGAACAGGACCACAGGTTGGGGCTTGGGCTCGTGGAAGCGGGTCCGCCCCAGGCCCAGTTCGGTGGCGGCCGCCCGGACCGACAGTTGCCGGGCGCGATGGTGGGCCAGGAGGTGGCGAACCAACGGGGCCGGCAGCCGATGGATCAGTTGCTTTTCATGGCCGCCAGCGTGGCCGAGAGAGCGATTCTTTGCTTTGGAAACGGATGCCGGCAGGGGCTAGCCGGGCGGTCGTGGTTGACCACCCGTGTTAACGATTGTGAGGTCGAGCCACGGCAAGGATTTGCGATAACCCGGGCTATCCGGGCGGTGGCCGACGCAGCCGCGCTGGGCCAGTATGGTTTGCAGGAGCAAACAGGGCGCCGTGAAAACCAAGCGCGGCGCCTTCAACCCTGGCGACAGGCGTCGCAGAGGGCCGCCTCGCTGCCTTCCGGCGGCAGGATGTCCAGGCATTCTTCGGCTCTGCCCGGAAGCGGTCCAGCGGCACGCGGTTTCCGGCATTTCGGACAGATGGGCACCAGCCCGGCGAGTTGTCGCAGCCGTTGCCGGGCTTCCGCCAGGTCGCGCTCCACCGCGTGCCGTTCGTTGAGACTGGACTTGATCTTGGCAATCGCTACGGCGTTGATCATGAAGGTGCCGAAGTGCATCCCGCTGTTCCAGTAACCGTAGAACGCTATCGAGTACCGGTTACCCGAGAGCCGGTCGGCGAGATACCAGACCACGGAGGCAATGAAGGCCGTCGCAATCCCCGGCCCCCGCCCCAGGTGCCAGGCCACCATGCCGATGGGGGCGGTGTAAAACGCGAACAATCCCAACTCATAGCCGGTTGCGCGGTCCACGCAGCCGAGGGCGGCGAGCCAGACGGCGCACCCGGCCAGCACCATCAGCGTCTTGTGTTTGGCGGGCCGAGTCGAAGCGTTCGTTCGGGACGCCGGCGTAAAGCGCTTCCCGCCTCCCGGATCATCTTCCATCTCGCGCAGCACGATTCCATCAAGTGCCCAATTCCAGGGGCGGAGTTTCAAGCACGCAGTTGCTGGAACCAAACTCGTTGCGGACATGAATGGCGGCGTGCGGATCGTCCCGCCACTCGCCGTCCACGATGAAGCGGTACTCGTGCCGCCCCGGGGTCAGCCGAAGCTTGATTGACCAGCTTCCCGTTTCGTCCTGGTGGAGCGCAAGGTCATCCGCGCACCAGCCGTTGAAATCTCCGGCCACGAAGACCTTTTGGGCGTACGGGGCGGCGCACGTCAAGTCCACTTCAATTAATCCCCGGTGTGTCGGTAGTCCCCGGTTTCGGGCAACCGGGCGGGTAGCTTTCCTGATGGCTGCGGGTACCGCCATGGTCATCGTGTGATTCGGTTTGTTTTTCATAACTGTTCCTTTTTAGTTTCGTTTTTACCGCAAAATACAGCTCGCGTAGCCCGATGGCGGCCCAGGTGAGCGTGAGGATCGCAATGAACAGCCAACTGGCATCGAGATTATTATTATGCGTCATGGTGGCCTTCGTGATCGCGGCTTTCGTCTCCGCTGCGCCAACAACGGGGTCGTGGTGATTTTCTTGTGGAAACCATCTGAGTTACCCAAGCGGTTGCTCGTCGTCCACGGCACGTCATCTTACTGCGAGCCCGGAGGCAGGCCGGGTGGTTTGGTATCTTTCATTGATGGGCGGCCAGTGTTGGGCCGAGGTTCCGGCCGCAATTCATCCTGGGTTAATTGGCCGTCGCCGTTCTTGTCGAGCGTCTTCAAGGCAGCGGGCGCATTGGCAATTTCGTTGGCGTCAATCACGCCGTCGTGATTCGCGTCGAGCGCCCGCATCAACGGCGAGGGTAGCAGTCCAGGGTCAACCGAGGCGGCTGAACCCGCGCGCTTGGCCAGCCACGGCGGTCGCAACTCGTCCGGGGTCAGCTTGCCGTCACCATTTTTGTCGAGCACCAGCAACGAATCGGCCGCATCGGCGATTTCGCTTTCGTCAATGATACCGTCCCCGTCCCGGTCGAGCGCCCACATCAAGAGATCGGGCGGCAGGCCAGGCTCCGCCGATGCGGCTGAACCGTCGGGCTTGGCCGGCCACGTCGGCCGCAGCTCGTCTGGCGTCAACTGGCCGTCGCCGTTTTTGTCGAGCGTCAGCAACGAAGTGGCCGCATTGGCGATTTCGTCCGCGTCCAACACGCCGTCGTGATTCAAGTCGAGGGCCCGCATTAATGGATCGCGCAAAGGGAGACGACGACCGTTCGCGCCCGGGGTGCCGGGTCCGTTGGTTGTGGCCTCCGGGCCCTGGGCGCGACGGAGATCGGCCTCGGCTGGAACTGCCAAACGTGCCGCCCGTGGCGGACGCAGTTCGTCCGGGGTCAACCGGCCGTCGCCATTCTTGTCGAGCGTTTTCAACGAAGCCGGCGCCTTCGCGATTTCGTCGGCGTCAATCACGCCATCGTGATTAAGATCGAGCGCCTGCATCAGGAGCGAGGGCGCTGGACGACGACTATTCAGGCCCGGTCCTCCCCGGCCGCCGTAGGGTCCAGCCTGAGCCGGCGGGGGTTGGTCAGCCGGCGGCGGCCCGCCCGGGTCTTGTGCGTACACGGCCAGCGTTGACGCTGCCAGCGCCAACAACGTGAAGATGGTGGTGATCTTCATACTATTCCTCCCTCGGCGTCTCCGGCAGGTTTTCTGCTGTCCCAGGGACGGCGAGTTTGAGTCATCGGTTTTCTGGCGATTGGGCCGCTGTCTGCCGGGCGCGGCGTCGCCGGATTGTAATGGAATTCCGCCTGCTGGCCGGCGCGGCGCGCCAGGCGTTGCTCAGGGGTTTCCGCGAGCAGTGTTTCCATCGTTCGCAACAGCGTCGGGATGTCCATCGGCTTCTCCAGCAGCGCCCCCGCCCCGGCGCCGGCCGCGGTAAAGAGCTGGTTGGGACGCGCGGTGATGATGATGATGGAAATGAGAGGATGCTCACGGGTGAACTCCTCAAACGTGTCCCAGCCGTTCTTGACCGGCATGTTTAGGTCGAGCAAAACCAGATCCACTTTCGCGTTGGCCGCGATCATCAGCGCCTGCTGCCCATTTTCCGCCGGCAGGACGAAGTAGCCTTCGGCCACCAGCACGTCATTCAGGGAATCGCGCACGGTGGAATCGTCGTCCACCAGAAGCACACGCCGGCCGGGACGGGCGCTTCCTCGTGAAGCGAGGGCCGCGGGTGTGCCGACGGGAATGGTGTGCCCGGGGCGATGGGGCGAACGGGCCCGGGAGGTCGCGATTCTCGAAGGCGGGGGCGGTTTCATGGGTGAACCGAGATGGCACGGCGTCGTGGTTGCCAGCTCGTGGACAGGGTTTGCTTGATGTACTTGGTCCGTGCTTCGCCGGCCAACGGCGCGGCGAGCCAAACAGCCACGGCGTGACCGCCGGCGTCTTCGTTGTCTGCCCGCGAAGTCAGAAACATTAACGGCGTGTCCTTGCGTTCGGAACCGTCGTGGATTCGGGCCGAACCATCACCGCCGGCCAGGCGGGGCATTAATGCCTCCAAACGGATCAACCGGGGATGAAAGTCGCGGGCCGCGTCAGGGGGCGGGGCCGACTCGCTTTCCGGGCGCACCGCAAAACCCGCCGTGGCGGCGAGCTTCCGTTCGAGGCTCGCGAGGACGTCGGGTTCGTCGTCCACAATCAGGATGCATTTCGGGTTCATGGTTCGTTTGCTTGGTCTTCGCGGGGGGTCCCGGCTCAGCCTGCCCCGGCTGTGGCCGTCAGCCCCGCAGGTGTTCCTCCAGCGTCTTTTTCAGTTCAACGAGGTCCGCCGGCTTGGCGAGAAACGTTTCGGCTCCCTTTGACTTCTCATGGCCATCGGTTTCCTCGCTCGAAACCAGGGCGGTCAGAAAGACAATGGGGGTGTCGCGGAGCAGCGGATCGGCCCGCAGCCGTGCGGCCACGTCGCCCCCGTCCAGGCGGGGCATGATCACATCCAACAAGATGAGATCCGGCCGGAACGTCCGGGCCGCGTTCAAGGTGTTGGGGGCATCGTTCTCGCCGAGCACCACATAACCGCCCCCGGATTCCAGGGTAAGTTTCAGGCTTCGGGTGACTCCCGGTTCGTCTTCCACCACGAGGATTCGTTTGGGGTTCATGACCGGTCCTTCGGTTCGGTGTTGAATTGCAAGGTGGCGCGGGCGCCGCCTTCATTCCGGTTGCTCAGCCGGATCGAGCCGCCGTGGATTTCCATGATCTTGTGGGCGATCGCCAGTCCCAGACCCGAGCCCTGGCCGGGCGGTTTGGTGGTGAAAAATGGCTCAAACACCCTGCTCAAGTTGGCTGGCATGATGCCGTGGCCCGTGTCGTCCACTTCCACGATCACGCCCGCCGGAGCATCGTTGTCGCCGCCACCGGGCTCGGAGGGCAACGTTCGCACCGTGAGCGTGCCTCCGGGTGGCATGGCCTGCATCGCATTGAGGAAGAGGTTCACGAACACATGCTCGATGCGCGTGCGATCCAGCCACACCGGCGACACCATCGGGTCGAATTCGCGCACCACTGTCACGTGCTGCCGGCTCAATGGATGCCGCACCAGCGTGAGTGATTGCTCAATAATGTTGTGGATGTCCTCACTGGTGCGTTCCAAAGGACGCGGCCGGGCGTAATCCAGCAGGACGTTGATGACGTCGCTGGCGCGATGGACGGCCTCTTTCATGTCCTGGGTCAACTGCGCTTCGTCCGCGTTTTCGGGCGGGCGGTTCAGGAAGTAGTCCATCCCCAGGCTCAGGGTCATGAGCGGGTTTTTGACTTCGTGCGCGATGCCCGCGGCCAGCCGGGCGGCCGATTCCATCTTCGCCGCTTCGATGAGCTGGAACTGTGTTCGTCGCAACTCTGCCTGCGCTTTGCGCACGTCGCCCAGGGCCTGGCGGAGATCTTCCTCGGCCCGGCGGCGCTGGGCGTTCTCGGCCTGGAGCGACTGGGTGCGGCGACTCACCGTTTGCTCCAACCCTTCGTTCGCTTCCCGCAACGACGCGAGCAAAGCGACCACCACCAGCAGCGTGCTGGCAAACATCAGCGTATCCCACAGGGGAATGAGCCAATATCCGTAAGTGTGGCCTGCCAGAAGGTCAGCGCCGCGCCAGGCGCCCGCACTGACCAGGGCGACCAGGTTGCCCACAGAGCGGCCGGCAACCCGAGTGCCAAGCGCGATCGGGAGGAGGTAGAGAAACGAAACGGAAACCTCGAAACCGGTCAGGAAGTCAACCCAGCCCACGGCAGCGACCGAGCCTAGTAGCAGCCCCACTCGGACGGGCATTGGCCAGGTCGAAACCGTGCGAGCGAGACCGAGCCATCCTGATTTCCGCCAGGTTCGATCACCGGTCAAGGAAACCGATGGCACTCTGACTTGGAGGGGGACGCTCATTTTTTGTCCGTGAAAAAGGGCGGCGCCGGTGGCTCATCGGCCGACCGCGGCGCTGCCGAGCAACTCGGTGACGAACACGGTGTTGGTGATCCGGCGCAGATGACGGGCTTCGTCTTCGGTGGTGAGGCGTTTGATCGCCGCCACCAGGATCGGGATGTCCAAGGGCTTTTCCATAAAGGCATCCACCCCCAGCCCCGCGGCCTTCGCGTATTGGTTGGGGCGGGCCGTGATGACAATGACCGGCACCAGGGGCGCGACCCGGTCAAGCTGGCTGAACGCCGTCCAGCCATCCCAGTGCGGCATGTTGAGGTCGAGCAAGACCAGGTCAGGCATCTGTTCGATGGCGCGGCTGACGGCTTTGACGCCATCCGGCGCTTCGACCACCACGTAGCCCTCGGATTCGAACACGGCGGCCAGACTGCCGCGCACGAGCGAGTCGTCGTCGGCAATCAGGATGCGGTTGTGAACGGCGTTCGCGGCCTGGGGTTGTCCAGCAGCGAGCGGCAACGATGCGCCGGGGAGGGTGGCCGACCGCTCAAAGAGCGAACCACCTTGCCGGGCGGCAGCGTAATCGCTGGGCGCGGCGCCGCGAAGTTCCCGGCAAGCGCCGGGATGGCGGAACAGGTCGGCCTCGCCCATGGCAGCGAAGGCGGCCCGCGCGTTCCAGCGCGAGCGGGTGGCGATGAGCGTTTTGAATTTCATGGTGTGGCGGTGGAGGGTTTCCCGGCTCGGGGAGCGCAAAAGCACGGCGGGGCGGCGCGCCACCTTCCCGGCAACGAGGACAACCCAGGACGGAGCGCCGGGCCGCCGAAGGACCTCGCGGCTGTCTTCTGGATGTGAGTAGTGAGTGTCATGTCCTTGATCGTCCTTGTCGTCCCAATCTCCCTTGTTCCCCTCCCACCTCCTCCGGCGTCTGACGTTGACCATTGCACACACCATGCCATCCACCGCGCGTGTTGAGTCACAAGGGGTTGCGGGTGATGGCCGGAGGCCGGGGCGGTGGATGGGTCAGTCGCTTGCCAGGCTCACGATCAGCGGCTGACCTGCTTTGACCGGCGAACGAAATTGGCTTGGGCAACCGGGTTTGTTTTTGCGGTTGCGGCAACAACCCGATGCTGCCAGGGTCCCCGGCATCGTTTTTGCGCCGTCTTCAAACGAAGACTGCCGGTCCTGGAGTCGCCACACAATGACGCCGTGTGCTCGATGATGAAATCTCCGTTTGGCCTTCGTCACTGGATCTTGATTGCTGCCCTCCTCCTGGCGGCGGGTGACACGATTGACGGGCTTGCCTTCGCCCGGCGCTGGCCGGCGCGGCGATTTCATTCCTGAAATCGCCGCGGCAATGGTCTTACCCATGAGACGCTTGATGGCACGCCTGGCGCGGTTACCCAGGCCGTGGACCATCTTCCTCGCCTTGTTGTTGGCGGCGTTGGTGGGCGTGTTGGACTATGCCACGGGTTATGACTTGCGCCTCACGGCCTTTTATGCGGTCCCGATTTGCTGGGCATCTTGGGCGGCGGGACGGAGGGCGGGCCTTTTCCTGGCAACAACCGCCAGCGTCATTTCTTTGGTCGCCGACCTGATGTCGGGGCACACCTACGCGCATCCGACAATTGCCTACTGGAACGCGCTGATGCTGCTGTCGATATTTGTGGTGGCCGTTTATTCCATGACGGCGGCCCTGAGTGCCTATCGGTCATTGGCCGAAGCGCAGACGTTGCTGCGGAACGCGAACGAGCGTCTCGAAGAGACGGTGCAGCAGCGAACGGCAGCGTTGGTGGCGCAGATTGTCGAGCGTGAACGCGTCGAGAAGGCGAAGCTCCAGGCCGAGCGTCTGCTTGAAAGGCAGGAGAAACTTGCCGTTCTCGGGACGCTGACGGCAGGCATCGCGCATGAGATTCGCAACCCGCTCACGTCCCTCAAAGCACGCCTTTATACGCTTGAAAAACACCTTCAAATCGTGCCCGCCGCGCGCAAGGACACGGACATTATCGGCGCCGAGATTGCCCGCCTTGAACGCATCGTGCAGGACGTGCTGAGTTTTGCCCGGCCGGCTGACCCAAGGTTTGAAACCATCACCGCCGACACGCTGCTCCGCGAAATTCAGGGGTTGATGTCCCCCGACCTGGAGCGCCGCGGAGTGCAACTGGGAGTGGAACCCAGCCCGGAGTTGTTCATCCGCGCCGACAGCGGCCATTTGAAGCAGGTGTTCGTCAACCTCGTGCGCAACGCCGCGGAAGCCATTGACGGCGCCGGCACCGTCACGCTGAGCGCTCGCGCCGCCCGCGCCCTGCTGGGTGGGCGCGAAACCGACGCCGTTATTCTCGAAGTGGCCGACAGCGGCCGGGGCATCCCGCCCGAAGTCGAGCAACGCCTGTTCGACCCGTTCTTCAGCACGAAGGCAATGGGCACTGGCCTTGGCCTGCCGATCTCCGCCCGGCTCGTTGAAAAGCAGGGCGGCATCCTCCAGCATCAAACCCTACCCGGCCACGGCACGACCTTTGGCATTGTTTTGCCCCGTGAAACCAAGGACCCGGCCGGGAGTGCGAAACCCGGCTCGAAAATCGGGAATTGACCGCGCGCTGGGTGATGCCGGTCGTTGAAATGGCGTTCACACCGCCGGCGAGTTTGACCGTGGTGACGCTTCCGCTGCCGCCCGTTACGGCGACCGCAGGCGGTAGAAACGGGCGGGATAGTTGGTCCACTGGGGGTCGCTGAAATAGGACGGGCCAATGGTGAGAGTGTTGGTTTCGACCGGAAATCAGCCGGGATTGACCGCCTTTTTGCCGGCGTCCATCGTCACTGTGACCCGGCCGCCTGTTCAGGCGATGTTGCATTCATATTAACTCGTCGGCGCCCCCAAGCCGGTACGGCTGGCGTTCACCTGCGGCTTCCACAGCACAGCCGCACGGCCGGCAAAGGTGGAACCCCAGCCGGTGGTGCCCGGCAGATAATAGACGACGACGGTATTGTTGTCGCCGTTGAACACATCCAGACCAATGTCGGGGGCATTGCCTTTGAAATAGACGCTGGTCAGGCCGGAGCAGAAAGAACAAGCACAGCTCCCGATGCTGATGACGCTGCTGGGGATCGTGACACTCGCCAGGCCGGCGCAAGACCAGAACGCGCCTTCCCCGATCCCGGTGACACTGTCGGGGATTGTGACGTTGGTCAGAACGGTGCATGACTTGAACGCCCAGGCTCCGATGTGGGTGACGCGGTTGCCGATCGTGACGCTGGTCAGGCTGCTGCAGCCGGAGAACGCATAGGGCTCGAGATGGATAACGCTGTCGGGAATGGTATAGCTTCCGGCCTTGCCCCCGGGGCACTGAACGAGCCTGGTCTGGCTTTTGTTGAACAAGACCCCGTCCACGCTGCTATAGAACAAGTTGAGCGCATCCACCGCGATGGCCGCCAGGCTGGGGCAGGACTCGAACACGTAGTCTCCAATGTTGGTGACGCTGTTCGGAATCGTGACGCTGGTCAGGCCGGGGCAGCCGGCGAACGCACTGTTCCCGATGTTGCTGATGCTGTTAGGGATCGTGACATTGGTCAGTGTGGCGCAGTAAGCGAACGCACTGTCTCCGATGCTGGTGACCGGCAGGCCATTGATTGTGCTGGGAATGGTCACCGCACCGCGAGAATCGGAGCATTTCGTGATGGTGATGGCGCCGTTATTGGTCGCGCAATTGTATTGCGCTTGTGCCTCGGCTGGCGGTGCCGGCAACACCGCGGCCGACTTGGTTGTCGCCTTCACCCGGTCTTGCGCTTGGAGCGCTACCGTCAACGCCAGCAAGAGCAATAGCGGTAGCAAGCTCGCCGCCAACGCGGTTCGCAAGCTCGTTGACAAATGAACTCTCTCCATCGTTGAACAAGTGACCCCGCGATGGCACTGGGACAAGGCGGGACGCGGCTTGAAGCACCGGGCGGCGATTTGATGGCGCCGCGCAGAACTCAAAGGTGAAGGCTTCAGGGCATTCCTGTCCCCGGCTCGGAAATACTCGAATAACTGAGGAGCATTTCCTGTTCGAGTCTGTTCAACACACTCATGCACGGTACCTTTCCTGGAGTATTCTCAATGAACAACATCTTTAGTTGGGGAATGCCGAATATCCTCCAGCGCCGGTTCGGCTAGCGATCCCGATGCGTCCATTCGTATCGGCCACGCGGCCTCCGCGGCAGCAAGATCATGGCGCGGCTCAAAAAGGTGAAAGGAAACACCAAATGGAAACGCCGATGGTCTTGCGCCGGGCGCCTCCCCTGGACAGGATGCTCCGCGGTGGAGAGCGGCAGATGCGCACACTTTGCCGGGGTTGGTTGCGATTCAGGCATCTTCAATGGACCTGTTCGTTGGCTGCGCACGCTTGAACCGCGTCCTCCGTGTCCGCGGATTCGATCATGCCTTGTTCCCCGGCTGTCCTCCGTTGTGCTGGCAGCGAAGGCAACGCTGGACGGAGGGCCGGGCCGCCGCAGGCCCTCACTGTCGTCTTCTGGATGTGAGCATAAAGTGTCATTTCCTTGGTCGTCCCGATCGTCCCAATCTCCCTCGTTCCTCCCCCCTCCTCCGGCGTCTGAGGCTGACCTTTGCACGCGCCATGCCACCAACTGCGCGTATTGAGTCGCAAAGGGTTGCGAATGATGGCCGGAGGCAGGCGCGGTGGATTGATCAATCGCTTGCCAGGCCCGCGATCAGCGGCTGACCTGTTCACAGTGGTGAACCGAGGCGGCTTTGGTCACCAGGCTTGCTTTTCCGGTTGCGGCAACAGCCCGATGCGGCGAGGGTTCCCGGCATAGTACTTGCACCGTCTTCAAACAAAGACTGCCCGTCGCGGAATCGTCCAACGATGCCGCCGTGTGCTCGGACGATCATGAAAACCTCGTTTGGTCTTCGTCTCTGGGTTTTGATTGCCAGCCTCCTCCTGGTGGCGGGCGGCATGGTTTACTTGCTCTCCTCCGCCTGGTCTCGGGTGCAACAGCTTGAAGCCAAGCTCACCAGTTCCCAGATTGAGAGATTCCAGCTCGCGAGCGAGGTTCGGCGTGAATTGCAGAGCCTGAACAATTCCGTGCTCCGCTACGCCCTGGTGCGCGATCCTCAGCAGTGGGCGCAGTTCGAGCAGGCCAGCAGCGACCTGAATCATTGGATTGATTACCACGATCCGAGCCTGAATCCACAGTCACCCCTCACCACCGGTCCCGAGCGCCGGTTGTTTCAGGGGCTGAATCGTGCTTATGACGACTACCTCGCCGCCGCCGGGGCGGTCCATTCCAATGCCCAGCCGGCCCTGGTGAGTTCAGGGCAACTTGCGCAACTCGACGCCTTCGATGCCCAGGCCGAGCGCATGCGGGAGCTGGTGCGACAATTGAGCAACGCTCACCGCGCGGCGGAGGCGGAGTTTCTTGCCAGGGCAAGTGGTTCTCTTGCCAGTCTCAGGGGAATCCTCATCGCGAGCGTCGTAATGCTGCTGGCCCTGGTCGGAGCCATGGGTTGGGTGATCTACCGGGACACCATCGCACCGCTGCGAACCAAATTGGTGCAGAGCCAGACCCTGCTCGAACGGCAGCAGAAGCTCGCCACCCTTGGCACGCTGGCCGCCGGGATCGCCCACGAGATTCGCAACCCGCTCACCTCCCTCAAAGCGCGCCTCTATACCCTGGAAAAACACCTGGAGAACGCGCCCGCCGCGAGAAAGGACACGGACATCATCAACACCGAGATTTCCCGCCTCGAACACATCGTACAGGATGTCTTGAGTTTTGCGCGGCCTTCGGATCCCCGGCTGGAAACCATTGCCGCCGAGACCCTGATCCGCGAAGTTCAGGGGTTGATGTCTCCGGACCTGGAGACTCGCGGAGTGCAACTGGTGGTTGAATCCAGCCCGGAGTTGTTCATCCGCGCCGACAGCGGCCATTTGAAGCAGGTGCTCATCAACCTCGTGCGCAACGCCGCTGAAGCCATTGACGGCGCCGGCACGGTCACGCTGCGCACACGCCCCGCCCGCGCCCCGCTGGGCGGGCGCGAGACCGACGCCGTCATTCTTGAAGTGGCCGATGACGGCAAGGGCATCCCTCCCGCAGTCGAGAAACGCCTGTTCGACCCATTCTTCAGCACGAAGGAAACCGGCACCGGCCTCGGCCTGCCGATTGCCGCCCGCCTCGTTGAAAAGCACCGCGGCGTGCTCCAGTATCAAACCCAGCCGGGTCACGGCACGACCTTTGGCGTTGTTTTGCCACGCGAAATCCCCGATACTGCCGGGGTTGCAAATGACCGCGCGAACATCCAAGCTGGGCGTGATTGAGCCAACGCCTGATTTCGTGATGGCCGCCGGATGGCCGGCCGGGTTTGGCCCTTATTTCCCGACGCCGTTGTTGCGAGATCGTTCAAGCCGGCGGAAGTTATGATTCCCCGGCATGAACGAATCGAGCTTGTTGCCTCACGCCAACCCTGCCCATGCCCAAAGCCGCTCACATTCTTCTCATCGAAGACGACACCAGTCTGGCCGCAAACCTGGGCGACGTGCTCAAGGAGGACGGTTTCAAGGTCATCGTCTGCCATCGCGGCGACGAGGGTCTGCGCCGTGCCAGCAACGACGAGTGCGACGTGGTGTTGACCGACCTGCGCCTGCCGGGACTCGGCGGGCTGGAACTCGTGCGGCAACTTCACGAAACTCAGCCGCGCCTGCCCGTCGTGCTGATGACCGCCCACGGCACGATTGAAACCGCCATCGAGGCCACCAAGCTCGGCGCTTACGATTACCTGCAAAAACCGTTCGAGATGCCGGGGCTGATTGCGCTGCTCCATCGCGCCGTGGAAGCCAGCCGCCTCATGCGTGAACCCGTGATGCTGCCCAACGCCCCGGTCGAGAGCCGCACGGCCCTGGTCGGCACCGGCCGCGCGATGCAGGACGTGTGCAAGGAAATCGGACGCGTTGCCGCCAAGCCCGTCACCGTGCTCATCCGGGGCGAAACGGGGACGGGCAAGGAATTGATCGCCCGCGCCATCTACCAACACAGCCTGCGCGCCAAAGCACCGTTCATCGCGATCAATTGCGCCGCCATCCCGGAGAACCTGCTGGAAAGCGAACTGTTCGGCCACGAACGCGGCGCGTTCACCGGCGCTGACCAGCGGCGCATCGGCCGCTTCGAGCAGGCGAACAAGGGCACGCTCTTCCTCGACGAAATCGGCGACCTGCCGCCCAACACGCAGGTGAAGCTCCTGCGCGTGCTCCAGCAACAAACCTTCCAGCGCGTCGGAGGGACGGAAGCCATTTCCGTGGATGTGCGCGTCCTCGCCGCGACCCACTGTAATCTGGAAGCGATGATTCGTGAGGGGAAATTCCGCGAAGACCTCTTCCATCGCCTCAACGTGGTGTGTCTCCAGCTCCCGCCCCTGCGCGAACGCCACGAGGACATTCCGGTGCTGGTGCAACACTTTCTCCGCAAATACGCCGGCGACTTCGGTGTTGAAAGTCCGACGATCTCGGCCGACGCCGTGGCCGTGTTGCAATCCGATTCATGGCCGGGCAACGTCCGCGAGCTGGAAAACATAACCCGTCGCCTGTTGCTCGCCGCCCGCGGACTCTCCATCAACGCCGACGCGGTTCGCCAAACCCTGGCCGCCGGCAAGGCCGAAGCCGCCCCGAGTGCTCCCACCTTCGCTGCCTTCGCCGGTGATTTGCTGGCGCGGGCGCAGAAGGGCGAACTGCACGAAGCGCATGCCTGCATGCTCGCCGAAGCCGAACGCGAAGTCCTCACGCAAGCCATTAGACTGGCAGAAGGCAATCAAGCGAAAGCCGCGCGCTGGCTTGGATTGTCCCGGTTTACCTTGCGCGAAAAACTCAAACAGCTTGGTTTGCATCCAGACTCCACCGAGGCCAGTCCGGAGACGGGCGGCTGAACGCGTCTCGCCGGTCAATGGCTGTCCCCTTCGGTGGTAAGTCGTTGACCATCCTGTCTGGCAGCGCATCCAACGGCGCTGGATGCGCGCAACGTCAACCGCGGCATGAAGCTGCATTATTCCCTGAACCGCATCCTTCCCTCGTGCCAGAACCTCGACATTCCCTCCATGTCGTTCAGTCCCGCAACCCGATCTTGCCGTCCAGGGTTCGGACCATCTGAGCCCGGCCAAACGAAACGATCAATTCCTGCTGGGGCCGCAGCAACTCAACCAGGCACTCATTCCCATGCCTGTCAGGAGGCGCCTTGGGGTGGGACGTCGATGCGGGTAAAATCCTGCGAGAATCGGGAAAAATCGGAACTTTTGCGTTCCGGCAGCAAATCTGCTCATACTTCAGCAACATGAACTGGACGCAAATCGCCATCGCCGACCTCGACCGGATCGTTAAGCTCGTGGAACAAAAGGAAACCCTTCAGGCCCAGGTCGCCAAAATCAACGCTGAATTGGCCAGCTTCCAACCGGATGAACCTGCCGCCCCTGCCAGGGACAAGCCAGGTCGCCAACCCAAAGTCAACCTGGCGGCCAAGGGTGCCCTGAAAGCCGCAATCATCGAATTGCTCAAGGGCGCCGGAAAACCCGGCCTCACTGTCAAGGAGATTGCCGCCCAGCTCGAGGCGAAGCCCGGCAACATTCATGTCTGGTTCTCGTCCACGGGCAAAAGGGTCAAGGAGATCAACAAGGTGGGGTCTGGGCGATACGCGTGGGTGGGGTAGTTTCGGAAGCGGCAGCCGATTTCTTCCGTTCGAGGGCGACTCCCCTTTGCGGGTCCAGCCGCGCTGACGAGGTTGCAACCGTCGCGTTTCCCTGGCCGATTTGAAGTTGACGGCCGGCTTGATCGTCCGAAGGATGTGAGCAGGAAAGGATTGATGGTTATGAAACAACATTTTCTGCAAACGCCGGCGAGGGTCATCGCCGGCGTGGCTTTGATGTTCGGTTCCGCCCTGACCGGTGGGGCGGATGATTCCACCGCCGCCACCCCCCCGGGCGCAGTTCCGGCCGCGCCGACCAGCCAGGTTCAACTGTCCTACGGCGCGACGGAGGTGACGCAGCTTGCGAAAGCGAAAGTCGCCGACGACACCATTGTCGCCTTCGTTCAAAATTCCGGGCGGGCTTACAGTCTGACGGCGCCGGAAATCCTGGCGCTACGGAGCGGGGGCGTTTCGGATCGCGTGATCACCGCCATGCTGGAGCAGCAAACGAAGAAGCAGACCGACGCGGCCGCCCAGCCGGCGTCGGCGCCGCCACCGCCGGCTCCACAACCGGATGCCGCCAGCCAGCCAGCCCCGCCCGCGACACCGGCGACCACGTGCGCACCCGCTCCCGCCGTGACGTACGTGCCAAGCGTCCCGGCATATGCGCCGGCCAGTACCGTGTATGTGCCCTACGCCGCGCCGACGTATTATTACGCGCCGTATTATGGCTATTCATACCCGGCCGTGTCGCTATCCTTAGGTTTTGGTTTCGGCGGTTATTATGGCGGCCATTATCACGGGGGCGGAGGCTTTCACGGCGGCCGCCGTTGACCCTCAGCCGCTGGTGATGCCACCCAGCACGATCCGGCTGCCGGAGGTGGCAAATCGCGGTTCAGGGCTGGTTTTCAGACGAAGCTGAATTGGACCAGGCCGTTCCGGGAAACCGGAGCGGCCTTTTTCGCGGGTGGAGTCAATGAATCTGCCTGCCTTGGTCCCACGCTCTTCAGACGGTCTGGAACCGGTCGCCTCATTTCCAGTCAGGGCACGGCTTGCCGGGCGGAGAACTTACCGTATGCATTACCACACCTTCCACCAGGCCCCATCCCTTCACCGTTGGCGACGCGGGAGTGAGAAGATCAGCCTTTGAATTGCCCAGATGGAGTCAATCGCCCGGCTCGCGATCGAAGCTCGGGTAGAGGATCGGCAGGATGAAGAGTGTCAACAGCGTGGCTGTTACCAGGCCGCCGATGATGACGACCGCGAAGGGGCGGGCGGTCTCGGCGCCGACCGCCGTGGACAGCCCCGCGGGCAGCAGGCCGAGCGCGGCCATCAAGGCGGTCATGACCACGGGTCGCACACGGGTCACCGCGCCCTCAACCACGGCGTCGGCCATTTCGCGGCCGGAGCGCCGCAACTCGCGGATGCGCTCGACCAGGATCACGCCGTTCTGGATGGAAATGCCAAAGAGGGCGATGAAGCCGACGAGGGCCGACACCGAGAGGGTGAGTCCGGCGACGGGCAGAATCATGATGCCACCGACCGCGGCAAACGGCACGTTCAACAGGATCAGCGTGGCCACCTTGCTCGAATCGAACGCGGTGAAGAGCAGGAAGAAAATCGC